>Ga0123353_10011847_pt1 | contig 12327 bp, 9 predicted proteins | sample TergutLab28metaG_3_FD_92763 | JGI IMG/M metagenome (GOLD analysis project Ga0123353, IMG submission 92763) | Labiotermes labralis P3 segment gut microbial communities from Petit-Saut dam, French Guiana - Lab288 P3 | ecosystem: Host-associated > Arthropoda: Insects > Digestive system > Gut ... | reverse complement strand
TATCCACGAACTTGGCAAGCATTTTGTTGCGGTTGACTTCCTGCCGCACAGCAATCGGCACCATCATTGCCTTGTACGCATCGGCACTGCCGAGACCATAGATGCAAGAGACGCTGGCAACAATGATGGTATCGCGGCGGGTAACAAGATAACTGGTGGCGGCAAGTCGCAGTCGGTCGATCTCTTCGTTGATGGACGCATCTTTTTCGATGTAGATGTCTCGCTGCGGAATGTACGCTTCTGGCTGATAGTAATCATAGTAGGAAACGAAATAGGCTACGGCGTTCTCGGGAAAGAAGGTTTTGAACTCGCTGTACAGTTGGGCGGCAAGCGTTTTGTTATGCGACATGACGAGGGTCGGGCGGTTGAAGTGAGCAATGACATTAGCCATTGTAAAAGTTTTTCCCGAACCGGTAACGCCTTTGAGTCCTTGCATTTTTTGCTTGGACTCAATGCTTTGTATCAACGCCGCTATTGCTTGCGGCTGATCGCCCGATGGTTGGAATGGGGATTGAAGGGAAAACATTGGGGATATATTGTACCACAAAGAACAGCACTCAGAGCCGCAATCGTAAGATTGCGTGACCTTTCCATTATCGTGCGATTCCTGTAAAATGAAGTGCACAAGAGTTTTCGCAACCACTTACATCATGGAAATTCACGCCGTAACAGGAGCGTTTGGTTATTCCGGTCGTTACATTGTCCGGCGGTTGCTTCGTGCCAGTAAAACTGTGCGAACCCTGACAAACTCGCCGGATCGAACTGGAGAATTCCAAGAACAGTTACAGGTTTTTCCTCTTTCGTTTGATAATCCCGAATGCTTGGCGGAATCGTTGCAAAATGTTTCCGTGCTCTACAACACCTATTGGGTGAGGTTCAATCATCGGAATTTCAAACATTCGATTGCCGTCAAAAATACATTGAAACTTTTCGAGGCGGCAAAGAAGGCGGGAGTCAAAAAAATCGTTCATACCAGCATTACGAATCCGCAACTGGATTCGCCGCTCGAATACTTCTCCGGCAAGGCAACGTTGGAAAAGGCATTGATCGAATCGGGTATTGCCTATACGATTCTGCGTCCAACGGTGCTGTTCGGCAAAGAGGACATTTTGATCAACAATATTGCTTGGATGTTGCGCCGTTTTCCCATGTTCGGAGTGTTCGGCGACGGGCAATACAAGTTACAGCCGATTTTCGTTGATGACTTTGCTTCGCTTGCAGTGCAGGGGGGTACTTCACTGGAGAACGAGATCATCAATGCTATTGGATCGGAAACATTTTCTTATCGGGAACTCATTGCAACGATGGTACAAATCATTCGAGGCAGAAAGTTGCCGATTGTTTCGATACCGGACGGTTTCGGTCTCTTCATCGGCAAGATCATCGGTCTTGTTACAGGAGACGTTGTCATCACAAAAGCAGAAATTGAAGGACTCAAATCGAATTTGCTTTATGTTGATACTCTGCCGACGGGAACGACTCGTTTGACTGATTGGTTGCAAGAGCATAGGAATACTGTCGGTGTCCATTATGCCAGCGAACTTTCACGGCGGAAAACATAATCATCAGAATCGCAACTTTCGATTTCGGCTCTGATCTTAACAAATCACTCACGTTGAGCATTTTCCATGAGGGTTTCGAGCAACGACTCCGCTCTTGCTGTATTTTCGCCGAGACATGCGGCAATCGTTTCCGCCATTTGAACCTGCTGCTCCAAGAGTTCACGCGCCTGTTTGACCGTCTGCTGTCGAAGTTGATCCAACTGCGTTTCGTTCTTCTGCAACGTCGTAATGTTCATGAAGATACCGACAAACTGCTTTTCGGCAGGCAAAGAATACAACACCTCATGGCAAACAAGATTGTACGGCTCGTGATTGACAACAATTTCAACTTTTTTGTCCGGCTCTGCCAAAAGCCGCTCCCACGGTTCCGGGTCCATCAAATACGAAATGGGACGACCACACACGGCATTGGAACATCGGAAAAACCGCCGGAACGCCGGATTCATGCTGATAATATTCAGGTGTTCGTCCAACGTTATAATTCCGTTAGGGCTAGTCTCGATGACGCGGTCAATTCGCTGTTCTGCAGTTTTGCGGAAAAATGGCACACACATTTCCGGCGATGCCAATCCTTCAACAACGGCAATCGCCAAATCGCGGCACGAAGGATAACCACACGACGAACAATTCAGATGATCTTCCGGTGCATTTTTGCCCGTCTTTTCATAGACTTCCCGAATTTGCGTTTCCGTAACTTCCTTCCGCTTGATGGGTGCCGAGGGTTGATACGATTTCGTCAGCGTCTCGATGAACTGCACATCTTCGGCGGTCAGTCGGCTTTCCTGCTCGATTTGTTCCGCACTCGGTGGTTCTTCGTTACCTTTTCGGAAACCGGTTTTTGAAAATTCAATAACGCTGGTGCGTAAACCGGCAGACGACTCCTGACTTCCGCAGCCAGGTCCGCAAATGCACCCCTGCGGACAAAAGAGCGGTTCAATGATCTGTCCCGGTCGGCACGATTCTAACGCATGTTGAACGTTCCGAATACCACTGACAGCGATCATGTTTTCATCGAGACGATCTCCTGACCAGCCTGCCGTTTTAATGCAGCCTCCTTCAAGGGGAAAGTATCGGGCAGCACCGCGTGGAACGTCATCGAAATCACTTTCTTCGCAGCCAGCAATATCGACGTTTTCACTGGCAAGCCACTGCGAAAACTCATTAAACGTCAAGACGGCATCAATGAAGCCGGTTGCATCGGCGGTTTCTCCTTCGATTTTTTTGGCAATACATGGTCCAATGAAAACCACTTTCGTGTCATTGCCGAGCCGCCGACGAATGTATTTGGCGTGGGCAACCATCGGTGAAACGACTGGCGCAATATACGAGGCGTACTGCGGCTGATAAAGCAAAATGTAATCAACGCAGGCGGGACAAGCCGAAATGATGAGAGGCTGTTCTCTGCCGTGCGCTTCCCAAAATTTGCCGGATGCCTGGGCGGCATAAAATGCGCCGATGGCGGTTTCAGAGACGTGTGAAAATCCGAGCAAGCGAAGGACAGAAGGAATTCTCCGTCTCATTCGGTCGGTAAAGAAGCCTGCAAAGGCAGGGGCTAAACTGCAAGCAACACGACTGCCGGAAGTCAAAAGTTTTTTAACATTTTCCAGATCGTTGCGGTATTTTTTGGCGGACTGCGGACATTCTCGGACACATGTTCCGCAGGAAATACAGCGTTCGGCAACGATGGATGCCTGACCGTCGTGCATTTTGATTGCTTTTACCGGACAGACGCGGACGCACCGGTAACAATCACGGCAGGTTGCCTTATTGACGAAAATGACTTGCGAAGCACGTCCTGTCGAATCCGAATTGCTCATTATGCCGTACAGGTTAAGACCGAATGGTATTTTATCACGAACTCCTTGCTGGAGAAAGGAGACTATTAGGGCGTGTTTACGTTAATCAATAGGGAGGATTTGGGCAAGCGACTGGGAACACAGTCCCCAGCATTCTGCGACCTCTTGCCGTCTCTGAAAAAGGAGTGTATTATTACGCTGTCTCTTCGATAGAGTTCATTTATTTTCAACCGTTGAAAAAAATGACACGACTTATTTTCCTTACCCTTTCGATTCTGATGTTTTGTAGCGTTCAACAATTATTTTCCGAGGATCAACCGACGGAATTTCACGTTGAAAACGGCAACCTTCGTTTGGTCGTTTCGACACAGGGGGCTGAAGCACAGTCACTTTATGGCATCCGAAGCAATTTGGAGTATCTTTGGCAGGGCGATCCGAAATTTTGGAGTAGCCGTTCGCCAATTCTGTTTCCGATCATCGGTCGGGTCAAAGACGGAAAATACGCCTGGCGCGGCAAGACCTATTCGATCTCCATCCCGCACGGCTTCGCAAAAGACATGAACTTTGAACTCGAAGTTCACGAAGCCGCCCGATTGCAGTTTTTGTTGAAATCTTCCGAAGAAACAAAAAAACAATATCCGTTCGACTTTCAGTTTCGTGTCGAGTACGTTTTAGAGGGCACTTCACTTGATATTCGTTTTCGTGTGGACAACACCGGTTTGCGGTCAATGCCGTTTGCATGGGGGGCGCATCCGGGATTTCGGGTTCCGTTGGAAGTCGGAGAAAAATTCGAAGATTATCGCTTCGATTTCGCCGAGCAGGAATCACTGGAACGGCTCCTGCTCGACGGCGTTTTTATGTCCGGTAAAAAATCTCCCTTTGACTTGAAGAATGGTGTTTCGCTGACGTTGCAACGTCGGATTTTCGACGACGAAGCAATCATCCTGCAAAACATTCGCAACCGTACGGTTTTTCTCGTCGGTCCCGACGATCGCCGACGCTGGTCGCTCCGGTTCGACGATTTCGAATTTCTCGCTGTTTGGCAGCCGGAAAAATCTGATGCTCCTTTTGTTTCCTTGGAACCCTGGACAGGATTGCCCGATCCAAGCGACAAAACGATCAGTGAACTGGACGAAAAGATCGGCATGAAAACCATCCCGCCCGGTGGCAACGCCACCGCGAAACTCAGGTTTACTCTCCTCGACTGACGTTCAGGTGAGGTTGTTGCCTGTTCGGCACAATGCGGTCTTCTTCGGCATCATTGGTCCTTCCGGCATGTCCCGCCTCGGCACCGAACATGTGATTGTTGCAACGACCGCCGACCCAATGGCGATACTGATCACCCGCTTTGTCCGAGACGACCGTAAAACACCTGGGCTAGGGGCTTGAATGTCCGGGGAGCATCCGGTATCATGGGTGCCTCATGGTTCTTGTTTTACTGTTTCACCGATATTTTTGTTTATGGCTATTTTTGGACCACGAGTCGGTCATGAAGCCTTGTTCGATGAGGTCTGCAAAATTCATGAAATCGACCGTAAAATGAAAACGTTGTTGCAGTCGGTGATCAAAAAATATCAGGTACCGCGCCCCGCCGAAATTTTCATTGAGCCGGACACACTGATGCGGGCACTGAACGATCCCGAATTGGCAGATGACAACGCCGATTTACAGAAACTTTATGATGCTTGGTTCCTCGACAGACGCGGCCGTTCCAGATAGAGTGGCGAATAGCGGACAAATTCAAATCGCAATTCGCTTGAACCTACTCACCACTCACTACTTGTACTATGACCGAATTTCAAGAAAAAACGATTAAGTTCATGGGGAAAACCGAGAATCCTGCGGCAAACGAAATTTTGCTGCGGTTGCTTGCTCACCATGACACCAACTTTCGTACACTCGCTTTCAATGCCCTCTACTTGAAAAAGGCTCCCGAACTTCTTGTTCTCCTTTTCAAGCAATTCATAAACGATGAGGAGTTCTGGGGAAGACCTGAGATGCTGCCTGCCGAACGCCTTGCCAAGATTACGGATGCTGCTTTTCGGGATGCGTCCGGACACCATCGTGCGACTGCCGCTGAAATCACGATGAAGTACAAATTGTACGAAATGCTTCCTACGGTCATCCTGTACCTCGAAACGCAGGATCAAGATTTGATGCGGAAAGTGCTGCTTTATCTTGCAGAGTCATTTTACAATGACATTGCGGATGCTCCTATCGAAGAACGACGCAACTTTGACCGCAAGCGGGAATGGTTTGTACTGCAATTAGATACCTCGGTCAAACGGTATTCCGTGCATGGCATTGACGAAGTGTTGCAAAGCCTTCTCATTGTTACAAAAAAGGACTTTGATACGATGAAAATCGTAACGGCGGATCATCGTTCAGCATCGGCGAAAAAGATCAGTGAACTCTTGCGGACAGGAACTCATCGTAGTTATTTCCGAATTCTGTTGAGTTATCTGGACGATCCGTCTGCTCCCGCCGTGATGGATACAATCATTGCGGATCGTTCCGATGCCCAGTTTGTACGCAAACTTTTGGAAATTGTCGGACGCGATCCGAGTCCGGAATTCCGAACGGCTCTCAAACGTTTTCAAAGCATTGCATGGTTCAACGCCGACAATCCCGAGTTGCCCGCTCTTGTTGCGGGATTAGAACCGAATGCGATCCAACTGTTGCAGTCGGTCAATTTCCCCAAGGAACGTGTTATTCGCCTGTATCGGTTCTTTTTGGAGCGGCCGTCAATGGAATCCCGCCGGGCGGCAGCAGAATCCGTTCGTTGGCTGGTCGGCGAAGACATCAATCAGATGCTCCTTAAATTTGTGGACAATTCCGATTCGCAGACAGCGGCAATTTTGTTCAAACTTTTGAAAAAGCGGGGAGTCCCCGGTATTGACGACATCCTGCCGACGTTGATCGAACGTCCCGATGCGATTATTCGGCAGGCGATTTACGACATGATGCCGGAACTTCATATCGAAACGTTTGCGTCCCGAATCAGCCAAATGACACCGATGACAGCGCAAACGATGGGGCGGTATGTCAGACTCGTGGATCCAAACACGTTCAAAATGATTGATGACGATATTAAGTCTCCGATTCCGATCCGTCGGGCGGCGGCGTGCAAAGTTGCGGCGGTAACAAACTATGCCAAAGAATTTCTACCGCGGATTATTGAGATTGCAGAACGTGATGACGAAATGCCGGTTCGGCTTTCGGCAATTTCGGCATTGTCCACGGTCTTGGTGAAAGAAGCATTAGAGTCCTTGAAACGCCTGATGGGAGACCGATCCACAGACATTCGCGATGCCGTGGAACTTGCAGTTCAGGCATGGGCAACGGCTTATCGGGCAACTACGGCGGAACAGAATACCGACCCTGCCTGATTCGTACCAACCGCCCTCACAACAAACGCAAATGAATCTCACAGCAAATTGACAATGCGGTCAGTGAGTCCCTTCTCGCCGACAATGACCTGCAACTTGCCCGATTCGACGATCTTTTCCAAAACTTCCAATTCGCGCAGCCGCATCAACGTCGGATTGTTTTCCAGTAGTTTTGCTGTGTTTGCCTGACTTCGCATTGCGGCAGTTTCTTCACGGCGAGCGATTAGGTTTGCTTCCGCCGCCTTCTTTGCTTCCGTAACCTTGTTCAAGAGTTCCTTCATCTCGCCCGGCAAAATGACATCGCGGACACCGAACGCTAACACCTTTACGCCGAACGAATCCGCTCTCGTAGCGAGCATCTGCTCCGCTTCGGCAGCGATCTCGTTTTTGTCGGACAGGAATTGCTCCAATTCCCGGCGACCGACCACGTTTCGCAGCGCAAGTTGCGTTTCCCGATACAGGGCTTGCTGGACATCTTCGACCGTTTGAGCCATTTTTTGAGCATCGACGACTTGATAGCCAAAACTCGCATTCATTCGGAGCGTTACCTTGTCAGCAGTCATTACGTCTTGTCCGAGAATGTCCACGATTCGTTCCCGAAGATCGACGTTGACCATTTTCACATCGACCGTGTACTTCCAAAAAACGTACAGTCCCGGCAGCACCGTTTCAACGAGTTTGCCATCGTAGTACAGCAATCCAACATGATGCGGCAACACGACATGTTGATCCAGCGCAATCTTGCCGCTCGGCGAGTTGATAATCTGTTGCAGGGCATCGTGTTGAAACCGCACCGTGTTGGTATCGACTATTTCAACTTTGACCTCTTTCGGTCCGAGCCAATAGGCTGAACGCCCCGGTGGCACAAGAGCATAAAATCGACCATCAACCCAGACAAGCCCCCACTGATTGTCCTTCAAGTCGATTACTTCGGCTAAATCCTTGAGTTTTCCAGAGAGAACGATTTCTTCAAATTTGGTGTTTGAGAAAAACGGCGAGAGTTGCGAACTGACCTCAACCCGATGTTTGTTCTTCGGGTCGAAGAATCGGTGCGTTCCCGGCTTGAGGACTTCTTTGAATTCGTCTTCAACGAAGTGCAAGCCGAACTCATGGTTGGCAATTTTGAATTCCTGCCAAAAAATGTATTTGCGGGTGATTTTCATTGTAGTGCCTCCATGGTCTGTTCTCATGGTAAAATTTCAGTGTTTTCATAATTCTTAAAAACGTCGACAGGCAAATTTCCTCCTTTTCCGATTCTCCCGTTTTCATTGCGGAGGACGCTTGAGCACTGGTATGCCTTGCCCGAAATAACCGTTCGACCACGTCCGCAAGCGGAAGCGGCAAGTGCGGTTCATTGGAGAAAAGTATCACCGAGGCGGTATCTGCGTCCTACAAGGCGTTGTCCGCGAGGGTCGTTCCCTCCGCCATACTCGGAGTTTCAACACACGAATCGTCTAAATCAGTCCTTCGCCCATCGACCAATTGTTCCCGAAACAATCGGAGGTCTTTCCCTCCCGTCCACGTAAATGTGGTGCTACAATCTTCTTGGTAACCCCGTCGTGGAACACGCTCGATTTATCACGGTTGCTCAACCGGGCGCGCCTGCGGAAAGAAACGAGCACCACGAGTATATTTCATAAACGAGGAAAGTCAAGAAATTCAAGAAATGCTCGGTTACAGAATAAATTTGCTCAAATCTTCGTCCTTACAAAGTTCGTCGATTCGCTCTCGGACATATTCGGCGTTGATGACGACTTTTTCGCCTGGTCGATCCGGTGCGTCGAAACTCAACTCTTCCAGCAAACGTTCCATGATCGTGTACAAGCGGCGAGCCCCGATGTTTTGCATCTTTTGATTGATCGAAAACGCATAACCCGCCAGAGTATCAATGCCGTCCAGCTCGAACTGCAATTCGACCTGCTCCGTCCGCATCAGTGCATAATACTGTTTCGTGAGTGAACCGTCCGGCTCGGTCAAAATACGGACAAAATCCTCCTTCGTCAAGTCTTTCAATTCGACACGAATCGGAAAACGTCCTTGCAATTCCGGCATCAGATCACTCGGACTGGAGCGGTGAAAGGCTCCTGCCGCGATAAAAAGAACGTGATCTGTTTTGACATAACCATATTTTGTTTGGACCGTTGTCCCTTCCACAATGGGCAAAAGATCACGCTGTACCCCTTGTCGGGACACGTCTGCACCGTGCTGCTTTTCGCTGGCAACGATCTTGTCGATCTCATCGATGAAGATAATGCCTAGATTTTCCGCTAATTCGATGGCTGACGACTGAATTTTCTCTTTGTTCAAGAGGCGGTCGCTTTCTTGTTCGACTAAAAACTCGCGGGCTTCTTTGACGGTCAATTCTCGCTTCGTTCGGCTTTTCGGGGCGATTTTTTCAAAAATCTCCTGAAAATCCAATTCCATCGACTCCATGCCGGGCATGTTGCCCATAATCATAGGGACGGTACGCGTTTCCGTAACGATACTGACGGTACGTTCTTCCATCTGACCGGCTTCGAGCATTTTTCGGATTTTTTCCCGATTACGGTCATGCCGAATCTTCCGAACGAGTTCCGTATCGCTCAAATTTTCGGGATCGTCGTCATCTTCATTTTCGTCGTCCTCATCGGGCGGTCTTTGCATTTTGGAAGAGGGGGGGGGGAGAAGCATGTCCACCAACCGGTCATTGGCACGTTTTTGGGCTTCTTCCTTGACTTTTTCCCGTTCTGCACTGCGGACAATACCGAGTGCATTTTCGACGAGTTCACGTACCATGCTTTCGACATCGCGTCCGTAGTAGCCGACTTCGGTGTATTTTGTTGCCTCAATTTTGATGAAAGGTGCACCGGTCAGTGCGGCAAGCCGGCGAGCTATTTCGGTCTTACCGATACCAGTAGGACCGATCATCATGATGTTTTTGGGAGAAATCTCCTTTTTCATTGTTTCGTCGACCTGCTGCCGCCGCCAGCGGTTGCGTACTGCAATCGCCACGCTTCGCTTGGCATCGTTTTGACCGACGATGTGTTTATCGAGTTCTGCTGCTATCTGCCGGGGAGTAAGTTCCATATTCCCCCTAGTATAGCCCATTAACCCGAATGGACAAGAGTGCCACGAAGATGAAAAAAGCGTTTTTGGCGGGCGGGATCAACAGGATTTCCGGGGGGGAGCACCCCACGAAAAAAATGGGAAAAAATCAGTAGGACATAGTTGACTTTTCTGATTAGGTAATATAGAATAGTAGCGTAGTTTAGGCGGGGCTGTTCCCGCCGCAAATATCACCCCTTTATAAGGAGAATACTTATGACCCAAAAACTGTTTTGCTTGTGCGTTGCTCTGCTTTTTGCTTTCGTAACGCTGAACGTTGCCAGTGCCGAGGAAGTCGTGGCTGGTGCTGCCGATTGTCCGTGCCCCTGCGTTAAAGTTCTGCCAGGGTATGGCTGTCCCGCCCCTTGTGCTTTTGCCCCAGGTTGCTCGGCGGTAAGTTATCGCGTCGGTCTGTTCGGCGTGATTCGCCCGGTCGTCTATGCACCGGTCTATCGTCCGGTGTACTATCCGGCTCGGTTCGTTCGAGCACCGTACTGCTACCCGGCTCCTGCATGTTGCTGGTAAGTGGATAGTGGTTAGACCAAAACCAAGTAAAGAAGATGGGACCTCCCGTCTTCTTTCATTTTCAGTCCGGTTCCAAGTTTGGCTCTTGGTCAAGTTCGCTGCTTATTCGAGATCGTGTTCGATCATATCCCGAACAAGATCGGTAAATGAATGGCGCGGTGCCCAACCGAGTTTTTGCCTTGCTTTGCTCGCATCTCCCAGTAAAACGTGAACTTCTGCTGGTCGGAAAAGCCGAGGATCAATGTCCACTAAAATCTTGCCCGATGCGGGGTCATATCCTTTCTCGTTCTGACCGGTGCCTTTCCACGCTATCGTCATCCCCGCCGCCGAAAACGCATGTTCAATGAACTCCCGAACGCTCCGGGTTTCTCCCGTTGCCAACACGTAATCATCCGGTTCCGGCTGTTGTAACATCAGCCACATCCCTTCGACGAAATCGGCAGCGTGTCCCCAGTCCCGCTTTGCCCCTAAATTGCCGACGGATAATTTTTCCTGCAATCCCCGCTTGATTCGGCACACCGCCTTTGTGATTTTCCGTGTTACAAACGTTTCTCCCCGTAGAGGGCTTTCATGATTGAACAAAATTCCGTTGCAGACAAACATATTGTACGCTTCCCGATAGTGAACGGTCGCCCAATATCCGTACAGTTTGGACACACCATACGGACTTCTTGGATGAAACGGCGTGGATTCGTTGCAGGGCTCCGGCGACAGTCCGCCGTAAAGTTCCGAAGTCGAAGCCTGATAAAACCGAGCGGTCTTTTCCAATCCGGTTTCCCGAAGGGCTTCGAGAAGCCGAATGACACCGAGAGCGTTGACGTTTCCGGTGTACTCCGGCATGTCAAAGGAAACTTTGACGTGAGACATAGCGGCAAGATTATAAACTTCGTCCGGTTGTGTTGTGTGAAGAATCTTGGTAAGTCCGATGGCATCGGTCATATCGCCGAAGTGCAAATGGAAACGATCCGCATAGTCGGGAAAGATTCCGTCGATGCGGACAGTATTGCTGGACGAACTACGTCGCTGGATACCGTGAACAATATATCCTTTGCGCAAAAGGAAAAGTGCCAAATAGGCACCATCCTGTCCGGTAATACCGGTAATCAACGCAACTTTTGTCATCGTGTCGTTCCCGCTTGAGTTAACATTGTAAACGCTATTATGGTTTAATTCTACCACAAGGACCCGCCTCCGTAACCCTGCTCGACACCCATCCGTGTCGGAAAACATGGTTGCAGCAAATATCCTTTCACTGTACAATCTTTCCACCCATTCACCTATTCAAGAAAATCATGATTCGCTCCATTATCATTCTGTGCGTTTTGGTTACACTCATCGCCAGCACTGCCGCGGTTGCAAAAGAAAACCGATTGCGAGACCGAATACGAGCGGCGTTTGGAAGGACTCCCATAATCCTCACACAAACTACGCCGATGAACAATGATAGTTCCGAATACTACATGATCGCACAATTCGGTATGATCGCACAATTCGGTCGCCCCCTTGCCGATTCTGCCGAACTCGTTGAAATTGTGCACACCTACCAAGGCGAAGCCCTCGAAATTTTCAGAAATATCACCACTGCCGAGTGGGAAGCAATGACGACCGGTAAACCCGAAGCCTTTGACCGCGCCGCCGAAGCAAAATTGCAATGGGCAAAATGTCACAGCGACAAGGTAATGTATGAAAAGATCAAAGACCTGCGTTCGAGAGCAACGGGTCTTCACCACGTCATTGCCCGCGCCGCCGAGCGGATGGAACGAGAATATGCACAAAATCAACTGCCGGAAGAATTGCAGAAAAAAATGATCGACATGTCCTCCGAAATCGAAAAGATTTTCCAAAATTTCCGTCCGAAACTCGATGGTAAAGAATACTCGAACAACGATCTTCTTGAAATGATTGCCGCCGAAACCGATTCCGCAAGGCGACACGAAATTTGGAAGGCATTGAAACAAGTCGGTGAGGAAG
>Ga0123353_10011846_pt1 | contig 12327 bp, 5 predicted proteins | sample TergutLab28metaG_3_FD_92763 | JGI IMG/M metagenome (GOLD analysis project Ga0123353, IMG submission 92763) | Labiotermes labralis P3 segment gut microbial communities from Petit-Saut dam, French Guiana - Lab288 P3 | ecosystem: Host-associated > Arthropoda: Insects > Digestive system > Gut ... | reverse complement strand
TCGCCACACCAGTAAGTTTACAGCTTTGTTATAGTGATGTCAGTCGCCACACCAGTAAGTTTACAGCTTTGTTATAGTGATGTCAGTCGCCACACCAGTAAGTTTCCCCATGTTGGTGTTTCATGTTTCCTAGTGTGTTAGATTGTGTCTACTTGGGCGTTGTTAACTGGACTTTCCAGAGACTATGCTCAAGCCGTCGAAGCAGATTTGTAAAGATTTCGCCACCATTCTCTAAAACGTCCGCTCTAATTTCGATCAGCATTATGTCAAACCCATTATTTGTACCTCAGAACATAAACCAAAAATTTTTTCCTCACATCATCCTGTCTATCGTGACAGATTTGTAGCGACGTTAAAGTGACGCCTGCTGAAACAATTTCGGATTTCAATTAAACAAGTTCTTATATGGTGTTCATCCACTAATTGGAAAATGAATGTTTCATTACAGGAAGTTTTTAAGACTTAATCATTACATCCCTTCTGACTAAGCTGTATCTCATGACGAAGAAATGGAGACAGTAGTCGGTCTATTTACAGTTTACCCACCCTATAGTGGACAGTCGTCAACTTTATATTCAGGACGCTCTAAACCCTCGGAGAGAGAACTCATCTTTCCTTGACTGGGAACCTGAGTAGATGTCAAAGATATAGTGAACATTTCATACGGTAAAACTATCCCTCCTTTTGCCGGAAATAGAATACGTGACTTTAGGTTTTAGGTCTATGGTAATTCAGACACCTTACATTTAGAGCTATACAGGCTTTTCTGTATGTTCGAAAGCGTGGAAGTGGATAACTAAATTTCCCAAAACCACTTACTCACGAATGGTAGTCTTGTGTTTTCACACCGTGTAGGCTGAATAAATATACTTCCTCCATGCTCAGGTTATAACCTTGAATTGGGAGGCAGTGTGGGTCTTTAGAAACTATAGTATCCCATTTGTCTTGACCTAGAAGACCACAAAATAAAATTCTACCGCACTTGAAAGATGCCTCACTCCGCCTCAATCTATATATAAAATACTGGACTCGTTTGCGCCAAGGTCACCTGTCTCGACGGGGCTTTCTTGGTCTCTTCTGCAGTTACATGATTTCCACCTTAATTTTATCAGAGATCACTGGAACTTCGGTTGTATAGGTCAGGTCTGCAAACTTCTGATGTCAGCTCTTGTAGTTTTGACCCCCTGGATAATCATAGTTCCCCGAAACCACACGGCGTATTTACGCGCTCAATAATTCTACTTTTTAGAATCGGAAAATATTTTACCTTCAAACGTGTCTTTATAAGCCCACCCAAGTAGTTAATGCAGTTTGGCAAATCCTCCGATCTTTACTGTAATGTTGCGATACTTGTTCGGTTTCAGTCTGTAATAGCCTAGCGAAAACTTTCGGCTAATTGGTTATTACCAGAAAGGAAGTATACACGGCATTCGCAATGTCAACTTGTAATTGCAGGCCTGCAGATGTTTGGGGCCCCCCAAAAAAAATTACGAGTCAGTTCTGACATGGAATTCGCTACAATTTTAACGAAAGGGCAGCTTCTATAGCCGTGTCCGAAGATTAATGACATTAATTTATAAGTATACCTCAAGGCTTACAGCAAATTCCGAGGAATTTGAATGAAACTGAGTGCTGTATAATTGTGATTTCTTTTCCGTGTACGTCTGTTGGATCCAAATCGTTATATTTTATTTTGTGAACCCGTCACAGCTGACGCTAAGGTTTTATGTCTCTTTTTTGATAGTAGTGTCAGTGCAGAAATGTTTTCGGACTAAAGAGATTGGTGTTTTTATGAATGCTACATTTTGTTTGTCATTGTCTCTATAAATTAGTGAGCCTATAGTACATTGAACTGTAGTACATAATAATCAACTATTCTTGGCTTAAATAATAAGTCTTATCTATTATACTGATATAAAGCAAAACCTAAACAAAAAAAATTACTGCATGCCCTCTCACCACGGCATGGTGCAACCTGAGTGTATGGTAAGGGGGCACCCAAAGGGGGGGGGGGGAGTTGGCTACCCGGCTGCAGCCGCTCAAAATCTCCCAATACCAAAATAAAAAAGCACTGATTTTGTAGACACGATATTAAACGATTTGCGTGATATCGTCTTCAACCGAAATCGGCCAAAGAAGTCCGCTGATCGCTGGTACAAAAAAAAGGTAAAGCAGTCCAATTACAGGCCTGGTCAGACCCAGAGGGTTCCAGGATGTTAGGGCTCCCAGATTTCGTGACAGCGGCACAAGATGGTGGTAGGTTGTCAGCCCTACGCACCGGCCGCCTTTACCCCCAGGAAATACTTCTGGTACTCATTTCTGTTAGTGGCTGAGTCGACCCCAGGGCCATGGTGCAATCGGAAGGATTTTATATCAATGAAAGATCCACTGACACCAGCTGGGATCGAACCAGCGACCTTCCGATTTGTAGCATAGCACCTTAGCCACTGTGTTACCGCGGTTCCCCGCTGGCACAACAGAGTTGCGATAAGTAAGATAAGAAAAGTTAAAAAAACAGAACAAAAAGAATATTGGACACGGCGACTGAGTCATGGTACACGTGTTTGTATGTCTAATGTGTTAGAAAACAGTGTTATATTACAGTTATGCTTAGGACATGACATTTATAACATAATTTTTAAAATTAAACATAAATTGTGTAGGCGTCTCCCCCCCCACCCCCACCCGCCAAAAGTGAAAAATTTTGGGTACGAACCTGGTGTGCGGAACGAGGATATGTTTTCAGATGTGGATGGCAGCTGTAAATATAGTATTGACAAAGCAATCGCGATCAGCCCGGAGGTGCATTCCACCAATTTGCGAATTGGGCTGTTTATAACAACTACTGACAGTAATGGAAAGACATAAACAAAGGGAATTGCTGCCATCTGTGTGTACTGCTTCGAACTTCGTATTTGCTCGCTGGCCAGCAAACTTACAGTTCGGTGTGGACTACACGTCACTAAATCCGTTTGAATGCACACCTATTTTTTTTCTATGGCCTTGTTATTTGAGTCCCCAAGTCTGTTCATTTCAGATTTTATAATAAGTTCACTTGGTATCTGAGGTGCTCACGACTTTCGCTATGAAGGCTTTGTGACTCGGTGTACTTTGGTAGGTGTGTAGACTAACATTTCGTGCAAATTGCTGCCTCAGTCTTTACTTCATAAGATGGAAACAGCAAGTTCATCCCGAAAATTCGTAACTGCCTACAAAACTGTACGGCGACTGTTTCTAGAAAAAGTAATCTTGATAAACGTGTATTTTTTTTTTTCTTCTTTTTTTTTTCTTCTTCTTCTTCTTCCTTGATGCATGTTCCAGCTCTCTTACGCACAATCGCCTTAATCATACTACTGTCATTTCAGTGATTGTTCATTCAAACCTTTCTTTAATTTCCTCTCTTACTTTTTTGCTTCGACACCACTGTGAAGGCTTACTTACGTAAAGTCCCACGCGCGCGCATGTATCCTTCAATTGGACATGCGGGTGGAGGAGGGCTGCTTCAATCTATGGGCGGGCTGGAGTGGGAAGATTCATCAACTCAATTTCGGCAGTGTGTCCTTGCACCTCCAAAGCTAGGATTTCCAGGAAGGCAGTGTCCTGATCTCCCACCCCACTTCACATTACGTAAGAAGTTTACCTTCCACCTTGCCTTATTCAAAAATAAACAAACAGGTAGAAAACTTCCAACTTCTTCTCACGTGCCATAGTATCGTGAGGGGTCCTAACTCTCTTTGAATAGAGTCCACTTACTGTCATAGCGTGTTTCATTAACAGTGTTAATATCATGTTACGGCAGCAGACTTGCTGAGACAAAGCGTTGAGGTTTCGAAACTCGGAAGTAGTCAATCTGTACCTACTAATGAGTAAGTTATATACATTAAGAAATTGCATATTTTTACAATAGACTTATTTACGTGTTTAATTTTATTGTCCAAATAAACAAGGATATTTTAAACAATATTAGCCGGGTGGTATTTTTAACTTGGAAGCATTGTCTCCTAAAAATGCCTCTGAAAGGACGATTAGCATATTTAATTAAGGTGTGTATTGGAGGAGAATGCTGAAGTCGGTTACGAGTGCGTGTATGAACGGTAACAGACGGACTGATATGTATTAACGCCCGGTGGAGAGTTTTGATTTCGAAAATACCAGCTGGTGTACTATTTATGAGAGGGAATAATTATAATAGCTGAAGAATGTTAAATGCACAGACAAGACTTAATATCACTGTGTTGCTTTTACAATAATTCGACAGACGTCATCGTGTGTCAAATTTGCTTTGTATGTACAAGATTTCAGTTCGAATGTCAAATGAATTACTTCTATTCTGTAGGTTTGCCCTCTTCTTAGGTTTTGACTTTAAAACAAGCCATAAATACGTAGTTTATACAGGGTCAGTAACGAGTTATGTTGCTGTTCTCTCCACCATCACGATATTAGCCTAAAACAATCGAGGAAAGTTTATATTAAGTACATTTCGTCGCAAAATATTATAGTTTTCTTCTTCACGAAGGTTTGTGTCTGTCTGTCTGTCTGTCTGTCTGACTGTCTGCGTCAATGAAAAGTTAAAAAAGGTAAAACAATCCCTAAACAATCCTGGACAGGCCTTACGGCTCCAAGGTCGAGGCTCTCAGAATTTCTAGCCAATCGGCACATAAGGTTGCATATTTGTCGGCCCAAAGCACTCGCCTGCTTCACCTCCCAGGTGACAGCCTGGTGCTTATTTCTGTTAGAGGCTGTATCGACCACAGGGCCATAGTGCGTCCGGATGGAATAAATCAGTAAAAATCCCCATGACCCCATCGGAAATCGTACCGGCGACCTTCCAGCTTGTAGCGCAGGGCCTCAAACCAACTGCTCAACCGCGCATCATTAAATCTTAAAATGAGTCAGTTTAGTACACTTCATGCACTATAACACACATTACCAACGGAAATCACAATATTATTTTCAAATAAGAACTTATGTCTTTTACGTGATGCTTACACTTCAGTCATTATGGTTGCATTGTAACACATGCATTCTGTGTTGCATGACTCCCTTTGCCGTGATTCATAAAGTGATGAACCAATAGAAACCAGTGAGTAGTAAATCACGACATTTTGTGGTATTCAGTTTGCTCCAGTACTCTCTCACGTATCTTCTCCGCTAACGTTTGTTTCTTACCTTGAGCTAGCCTGGGAAGTCTAGGTACAGGCCTCAGCAAGACTACAGAACTTCATACCTGCCGAGCACACCCCCCACAATAGCTTTATTTTTCTGTATCTGTTTTTGTTTTGTGTTTTTTATTAGATTCCTGTTTTTATTTTTGTTTTTGCTAATATGGCCCGTATGTAGAGATCTCTACACCACGTGCGCATACATGCTTATAGTAAGATCTTAAGTTCCTCTAAGACAACCTGAAGATGGCCAGTGTAGGTCGAAACATGTAGTTGTCCATTATATAGTCATTAAATACACCTCATGTGACACAGTTGTGTTTGACTACACACAATTTTCCAAGTTGAGCTAACCTGCTTAATGGTTCTGTACTATCTGTCTTAACCCTACACTTCGCAGTGTGTTTTGTCTGATTTGATATTAAAAATATTTCTCACACAGCGTATTTGTGTTTCAGGTAATTCTAACGTCAAGGTCACTAGTATAGCTACAAAGAATTAACCGGTTCTCCTGCGCAACGAAGACTGTGAATGCTTACTGTGAGGTACGAAATTAGTTTTTTTTTAATATAACATCCAGATACGTCGCGTGCTTAAAATTTTGACATTAGTTTTAGTTATGTGACTTTTTCACTCTTATGAAACGCGCTGAGAAGATGAAGAAAATTGTTTGTCTTGTCTAAAAAAAATTAAAGTAAATACGGCGTCCTTGACAGGTGGCTCCTTACTCGCGGGTGTGGCTCGATGCATCAGAGATGTGCAGAGCCTCCGAAATTTGTACAGCCTTCAACTAACCCCACCTTTCACTCCTTCAAGCATACTTTTTTTCCCCCCCGATTGTATCTTGGGTTTCCCTCCTGTTGTTATCGGTATCTGCATACAGTATCGCTCTCTCACGTTTGCGTCAGCACCTGTGAACCTTTGTGTTTGCTGGATCAAGTGACGCGAGTAGTTGGGCACTAGACGGGGGAAAATAAAAGCTGCTGAGGGGAGAACGGGTGAATTGGGACCGCCTAAGGAAAAGTCGAAATAAGAAGTGTAAGGCTTGCGTGCATAATTTATTCAATATCTGATTACTCACTGTGCGTCCCTCCTGTCATGTTTCGATATGTACGTACAGTATTGGTTTCTCCTCTTGGCGTCAGCACCTATGAAACTTTCTGTTTACTGCATCAACTGACGCAAGAACTTGCGTACTAGAGGAATGAGTTCTCTGATTAGGGGAAAACTGATGAATTGGAAGCTTCTGAGGAAGAGTTAAAAAAACTGGAGTCGTATTTAAATAATTGATTTAATGTCTAATAACTCAAATTTCTGTCAAAGATATAAGCATTGATTTTATTAATAAAGACGATAGTTCAGAAAAAACGTGAAATATACGAAAAGTCAGTAGTGGTTACTATTTGCCAGCATACAAAGGATTGAGAACCCCATATTCGTACTGCATACTGCCTACAATATACAATAAACACACTGAATACCACAACTATGTATGTACCCTAGAAACGTGGTCTATTGCAGGTATATAATTGCAAATACACTGTATAAGGTGATGTAATAATAATAATAATAATAATAATAATAAAATCTGAAAGAAGTGATAAATTCTCACATAAATTTACATGTGACAAAGAGGATCCGCATGGAACAGAGAGGGCCGCATTATTTCTCACTGGCTCAAACACACTTAATGACATGAAATATCAGCTGAGAATCACAAAATATAATGCCCAATTCTACAGCATATTCAAACAAATTTTCTGTTAAAGTTTTTTTAAAAATTAGAAAAGTGACTTACATATTTACTTACTTACATAGACTTAGCTACCGAAGATTTATTACTGTTTTGTTGACTAAGAACTCTAAATAAAAACACGCGCGGCAGTTGAAAAAAGTTCACAAATTGAATGACGCTTTAAGATGACAAAGATCTTGAGTCCTACTAAATCGTAGGTGGCAGCGTAATTTGAATTGTTCTAATATTAGTTATTGGTGTTATTTCATACAACGCCATTTCGTAACGTTGAGGATGGTGTGTGGCGCACTGTAAGCGCAATTTGGATTAACGGGCCAGTTTCTTCTGAGAGCTTTAATTAATACAGATATGTTAAACGTTCTGACTGCGAATTTGAACTTCTCAGAAATTGAGAGAATATTTTCCTATGGGCAATTCGGAGCAAATCGGCACACCGCAAATAATGCTGTGCGTTTTCTGGAAAGCGTTTTTTTTTTGTGAGAGAATATTATTCAGGGATTGTGGTCTTCTCGTTCTTTAGATTTTAACCGTGGTTTGATTTTCATTTGTGAAGCAGATAAAGACGAAGTGTAATTACACTAAAATTAAGCACACTCTAGACAATAATAAGAGCATTCACGGCACAATATTTCAGTTTCACCAGCAGAAATTCTACGTGCACTGAACAGGAAGATTTTAGATGTGGCATATGTCTACTTGCCACAGGAAACCAATATCAACAACAAATTTTAATTGTAGTGAGTAGCAATGAAATATTAAATGCAATACATTGAGTAAATGTTTTTACTTCAACAGACGGTAAATCTAAATGACACAGAGAAGTAACTGAAGATATGGTTAATGTAAAATAAAGATTATATATTAAAATCATCTTAGAAATTTAACAGTGTGTGGGCCTCTGAAAGCTAAAAACTCCGTAAGAACAACTCGTACCGTGTAGTTGTTTACAAAGTATTTAGCACCTTACTAGTTAAGTAAACGTTTGAACATTTGAAGTTTGAGTGTGAAGTCCTCATGGCAGTGATTGTGAAGATTATTGTCTTACTCAAAATAATGCAGAATTGTCTGGTATAAAGTTACCCAGATTGCCAGACTACACGGCTTTAGATTTCAGAAGACATTAATTTTCAAAACTAGAAATGTGTGCACATGGGCCTACTCTGTGAATACTTTATTGAAACAATTTTTAGTCTAGCAAAGACATTTATTTTAATGATACGATTGATACAGCTGTAATTTTCGGCTAACTATAAGCCATTTCAGGCTACAAAGTAATCAAACTTGTGATATATGATGAAATACATAGATATTAATATAAATAAATATAAGTAAACTTTTTTTTCGAGGAGAAAGTTTTCGTTTATAAATACATCTGGTAGAGCTACATGTTTCTGCCAACTATAATCCACTTTATGCTATAAAGTAATCAGAACATAAGACACATATAAAATATATTGTCAGTTAAAATCAAAGTGGAGTTTATCGTATTCCATCAGAGATGTAACATTGTTCGAATTTTTCTTATCTCAATCTTGATTTTAACTGACAATCTATTTTATTACATTTGTTACATCTAAAGGTGGCTTATATTTAGCCGGAAAATGTAGCTATATGAATTGTATTGCTAAATTGAATAAATGTGCTCGACTGACAAGGCACAGCGGGATGAAAAATGTGAAGATTCTACATGAATTAACAATCATCTGCACCAGACATTTCTAATGACGTAACAAAAATACGATAAGCAAATTAAGAGGAGAATGGAGAGAGAAAAAACTGAGAGGCAGAGATACATTCAGAGAGAGAGGCAAATCTGGGAAGGCAATATTCAGGACGGTCTGGTGTTATAGGTGTAGGGGGAATAAGTCAAAGGTTTGAAATACCTGAAAATTTATTACGATGCCTTGGCACCTGTTGATATAAATCAGTTAATGCAACACACAGGAAAAAAGAGAGATTGAATTTGGTGATGAAGTGATGAGGAGAAAGTGCTTGTGAAGGGAAGTGTTTACCGCTGAGGAAAATATGCTGAGGAGGTATATATATATACGTTGACAGCATTGTTTAGTATTTGGAATAAGTGAATGAATTTTTTTAAGGCACATCTTCATTGTCAAGGTTTCGAGATCACACTCAGTTAGGGACACCGAACTCGTGTAGGACTCCCCTGGAGGACTGATCGGTCTGTCGCAGAGACCTCTACCTAATAACACAAAATATTCACAAGAGACCGGCGGGACTCGAACCCGTAGTTCTAGAAAACGAGCAGCCTCAGACCGACGACTTATTCAGTGCGGCCACTGGAATCGGCAAAATGTGTATGTATAGAGAGATATTTAGTGTAGAGGAAAATGATTAAATGTGAAAAGGGACGTATAGTGCTAAGAGAATATGATTACGCGAGTTTTCAGATTGTCACTGCGATGTGATGGTGGATTCCGTTTTTCCGTCCACCCTGTAGCGAACTGCTATACCGACTATGCCAGAGTTGGCGAACCTATGGAGCGCTGAATTCAGTGCTGTCCCACATTTTAATTTCTTTTGCCCCACTAGCGTCTCCACAGTTTGAATAATATGTGCATATATATACACATTTCTCACTGCATAGAGATGGTATATGAATTACCGTTCTACCAAATAATAATACAAATGAATACATCTTAAACAAATCGTGAGCGGTGCGAAGTGTTGACTGGTTATTTATCATTGGGACGCCGGCCCGGCTGTGACTGGGCAAATACGTGACATTGGGCAAATCATTTTACAATGTTCCTTTCAAAGAAGACGTCGTAGCAGCCCCAGTTGTTTCCAGACATTCTCCATTATCGCATTCCTCGAGGAGGCCTTTATTAGAAATATAATATTTATGCTATGAATTAATTATAAAATATAATTATAATTTGCATTAATAGTAATATTGCAATAATTAATAATAATTATGGACGGCTCCAAGACCTTACGTGGGCCGGATAGCTCAGTCGGTATAGCGAACGATTACGGGCTGGACAGTCCGGGATCGAATCCCGGTGGGGACGAGATTTTCCGCCCGTACAGACCGGTCCTGTGGTCCACCCAGCCTCCTGTAAAATGGGTAAAAGATCTTTCCCAGGGGTAAAGTGCGGCCTGGGAGTACTGCTGACCACTCACCCCTTCTAGTGCCGCGGTCGTGGAAGAGTAGAGATATACCTCTACCCACCCTCTGGGCCAAACCGGGCCTGTAACGGGATCACTTTACCTTTTACATTACCAAGAACTTACACTGGCCTTCAAAATTCCCATGGACAATTTGGACAAGCGCCCTCAGAAAGTTTCGCCAACCCTGGACTACGCTATCCCAGCCGCCTCCAATATGGAGGTTAGATGCGAATATATTGAATAAGCGGTCGTGAACAGAAGACAAGGGGTAGTCCTACATCTTGGGAGTTGAGCATAATATGAAAAATTCCTCGGCTAAAAATTGGATTTGTTACGAAACACGAACACTTGCCTCGGGACTGTACTGATACTTTGTTACGTACTAAGCAACGAAAAAGGGACATAAGATTTGGTATTTGTAACGTTAGGAGCCTGTAGAGGGCAGCAGCAGCCGCCGCCGCCGCCGCCAGGGAATTAACAAGATATATATTAGATTTATTGGGTGTGCAGGAAGTTGTGTGGGACAAAGTGGGCATGGTAAGAGCAGGAAATTATAATTCTTTCTATGGAAAAAGAAACAAAAATCATAAATTTGGAACAGGAATGAAAAAAAAATACGGATTGGTATCAGCAGTTAAGAGAGTAGAGTTTGTTAGCGATAGGGTGTCATATATAGTTCTGAGAGGTCGCTGGTGAAATATCGTTGTTCTGAATGTGCATGCACCAAGTGAGGAGAAAATTGACGAAGGCAGTTTTTACGAGGAAATAGAGCAGTTTTTTTTGTCACTTTCTTAAGTACAATATGAAAATTTATTAGAAGATTTTAATGCAAAAGTGGGGAGAGATAATGTTTTCAAACCGACAATTGGGAGTGAGAGTCTACATCGGGGTAGTTATAATAATAATGGTGTTAGAGTAGTAAACTTTGCCGCATCAAATATCTAGTTGTTAAGAGCACGATGTTCCCGCCTCCTGTCCTGATGGAAAGATTCACAACCAGATTGATCACATATTCATAGGTAGGAGATGGCATTCGAGTGTACTAGGTATACGAAATTTCAGAGAAGCTGACTGTGATACTGATCACTAGTTGGTGGTTGCAAAAGTTAGGGAAATATTGGCACTAAGTAAAGAAGCAGCGCAGACTTTGGATGGGGAAAGATTTAATTTCAGGAAGCTAAATGAGCTGGAGGTTTTGACAGAGAATTAGACTGAGATTTAAATCAGATTTTCACCTTTGGAGAACTTAAGTGAAGGCAAGGACAAAAATAGGACTTGGGAAAACATTAAAGAGAATATCGAAACCTCAGCTAAATTGAGTCTGGTTCTGCACGAACTGAAGCAGCATAAACTATGGTTCGATGAAGAATGATTACGTTTTTAGATCAAAGGAAACAGGCTAAAATGCAGTGGGTACAGGATCCAAGTCAAAGCAATGTAGATAATCTGAACAACGTAAGATGTTAAGCTAGCAAACATTTCAGGAACATAAAGAAGGCATATCTGAAAGCTAAAATTGAGTAACTTGAAACTAACAGTAAGATAAAAAAATGTTATGGTTTGGTATAGGGGCATCAATGACTTTAAGAAGAATTCCCAACCTAGAACTAATACAGGAAAGGATGATAAGGTGATTTGGTTGCAGACTCCCACAGTGTTTTGGCTATGTAGAGGAAATATTTCCCCCAGCTATTGAATGTACATTGGGTTAATGATGTTAGGCAGACAGAAATACAGACAACAGAATCACTAGTGCCTGAGCCAAGTGCCTTAGAGTTTGTTGGCTATTGAAAAGCTAAAAGTCACAAATCACGAAGTATTGATCAAAGCCCAGCAGAAAATAAAACGAAGCAGTGCATAAGCTCCTTATAGACTTCAAAAAAGCTTATGATTCAATTAGGAGGGAGGGGGGGGTCTTGTATAATATTCTCATTGAGTTTGGTATCTCCATGGAATTGGTTAAAGCAATCCCGTTACAGGCCTGGAGTGGCCCAGAGGATTCCAGAGAGTTAAGGTTCCCAGATTTCAGGACAACGGCACAGAATGGTGGTAAGGTTCCATGGAACTGGTAAGGATAATAAATATGTGTCTGAATGAAAAGTATAGCAGAGTCCGGGTAGGGAAGAATTTCTCTGAAATGTTTCTACAGGGTTGCTGATAAGTCGTTAGCCCGACCAGGAAGGGAAAAAGCTACATTACACGCATTTTATGGAACTTGGAACAATGAGACTTTCTATCGCCATTGCTTTTCAACTTTGCTTTAGAGTACGCCAT
>Ga0123353_10011842_pt1 | contig 12328 bp, 3 predicted proteins | sample TergutLab28metaG_3_FD_92763 | JGI IMG/M metagenome (GOLD analysis project Ga0123353, IMG submission 92763) | Labiotermes labralis P3 segment gut microbial communities from Petit-Saut dam, French Guiana - Lab288 P3 | ecosystem: Host-associated > Arthropoda: Insects > Digestive system > Gut ... | reverse complement strand
GGACTGCTTACCGAGGTGGTGCTTCGCTATAAAAGCAACCAGTTAAACTGGTTATGGCCCAAGTTCTTTCGTTTTTACCCCCCAAGTAAACCCCTTGGTCTGCTGATGTCCTTTCTGCTGGCAGGAAACCTGACTTATCTGCTAATCATCTCATTCACCACCGCAGTACAGAGGATCCGGCTGAATACGCCGGCATTTCTGTTTGCGGTGTTTTCACTTAGTGCCCTGACTATTTTGGCTGTTTCGGTACTTTCTTTAGCCGAGGATTACGAAAACGCAACCAGGGAAAGGTTACGCGCCGAACGGCTGAAAACCGAGCTGATAACCAATGTGTCCCACGATATTCGCACTCCTTTGACAGCCATCATCAGCTATGTCGATCTGCTAAAGCAGACGAACTGCAGTGAGGAGGAATACCAGGGCTACGTTGAGGTCCTGGCCAGGAAAGCCGCTCGTTTGAAGACTCTCCTCGAAGATCTGATGGATGCTTCAAAGGCAGGCAGTGGCAATGTAACCGTTACTCTGCAGGAAATCGACCTGGCAGAGATCGTCAGCCAGGTAGCCAGCGAGTTCGATGATGCCTATGACGAGCGCAATCTGACCCTGGTCCTGCGCCTGCCCGAGCATCCCCTTCCGGTGATGACCGACAGCAGACATTTATACAGAACCCTGGAGAATCTTTTCTCTAATGCCGGTCGGTATTCGCTTCCCGGGACTCGTGTCTTTGCAGAAATAGCTGCTGAGGAAGGATATTTGGTCTTCACTCTAAAAAATACATCTATGGTACCTTTGGATGTTCCTACCAGTGCCCTGACCGAGCAGTTCATCCGCGGAGATCGCTCCAGGCATTCCGAAGGAAGTGGTCTTGGCTTGTACATTGCCAAGAGCCTCATCGAACTCATGGGTGGCGCATTTGAAATCCAGGTTACCGGTGATTTGTTCAGTGTAGAGATTCGTTTGCTTGAGTTGCATCTATAGTCAGATAGTGGCTCCCGTCCAGGGGAATGGGGACTTGGAGTCCCCATCTTAGATCATGCTACCCGAAACATGCGAGGGGTTCACTCGTTATCCCCGAAGCAGGTTTCAGGGTAGACGCATATGGAAGAATGTTCGGACGTTTCTTTGTTGTGTACAAACTGGAGTTTATTGAACCTGCAAAAGGTGATGGGCAATACGAGGAGGTAATGTCATGAGAGTTGTAGTGAGGAAATTGGTATCGATGCTGTTGGCAGTGGCGATGATGGTTTCACTTGTACAACCCATGTCCCACAACTCGACTATGGCCAACACCAACCTTCTGCCCGGCAGGCAGGGTAACGCCTGCGAAGTTATCCGCAATGGCAGTGTTGTTAAAACCTATGCATCTTTCCAGGACGCTGTGGCAAAAGAACCGGTGCCCAATTATTATGGCAGTTTTAAATTTACAGAACTGGAATCCGGGGACACTATACGGCTACTTGCGGACTGCAACCACACGACTGGTCTGGTTATAGAACGTCTCTATGGTGATGATGCCATTACCGAGCTAACCATCGATCTGAATGGCCATAAGCTTAACCTTAGCAATACCGATGAGGATACGTTGGTTTTGCATAGGGTGATGCTGAACATTATCCACGATAAACCCGGTTCGGAGTTTAACCTCTCGGTGACTGGCAATCCTGCTGAGGATAGTAATAAGATCTCTGTTATGAAACTGGACGGAGACACCTCCGAACAGCAATGGGCAGGGGTAAACTATATCAGTAGTATTACTGCCAAAGGAAAAAACGTTGTTGGGATCAGTGGAAATGGCATCATTATTGAGGAAGTCGGCCGGATAAATATCGAAGGCCTCGAAGGATCGTATAATGCCTGTATCGATGCCTCTTACTGCACTGTCAATGTTTCCGGTGATGTCGTGCTGGTTACACCGCTGATGAATCTCTCTTCTTCAGCTTATAGTAACGCGGTTTCAGTCAGCAGCCGAAGTGAAGTTACAATAGGCGGCAATGTGACTGCCACCAATGGCGTTGGGATTAATGCCTATGGCTTTAGATCCGCCTATGACGATCAACCTCACAAGGAAACTGTAGTCATAGTCCACGGCGATATCCAGGCCGTTGGTGGGGTCAATTGCCACAGCGCCACAGTAGAGGTGTTTGGCAGCATCATCAGTATATCCGATGGCGAAGACCAATACCCTTCAGGTATTAGGACATCCTCTGGTGGTCGGGTGACTGTTCATGGTAATGTGGAAATGCGTGCATCGCAGAGAAATTCCTCGGCTGTCGATAGCGGAGGTGGTGGTGGCGCGTATGATGATAATATAGTTGTTCTGGGAAGTGTGTTTAGCGATTTCACCGGAGTTAGTCATAATTCGGGCTCCAGAGTATTCGTAGCCGGAGATGTTGTCTCTACTCACGGATCTGCGATATACGCTGGTGACGCCAGCACCTATCTATATGATGAGAGGGGTGCAGAAATACGTGATGACAAGGGTAACTATCTCAAACAACATGATCCGGAGCATGTAGTCCATGTCGGTGGCAATGTGATTCCAGGGCGCTATATGTGGATGGAATATGACGAAATCGATGAACAGTTAGCCGCCATGATTGAAGCATACCCAGATATATACTATATATACGGTCAAGGGGTTCATATAAGCCCCAATGCTCGAGTAGTAATCGATGGTGAGATAATTACAACCAGAGGGCTTGCTATTGGTGAAGGAGATGGTGAACAGCCAATAATTGAAATTGTCAGCGAACCTGCCAGAGCCGGCTATATAACTCATAAAGTTTCCTGGGATTGGGACGATGAAGATAGGTTCGCCTATGTCTGGCTGCGCGATCCGGACGCCAGGCAGTCCGTAGCTTATCTTTCCGGGCCGACGATCAGCAACGGGACAAATCCAACGAAATCTTATGCCGATGCCGGGGACACCATGAACCTTTCCATGATCGGTAGTCCCGGTGCAAGAGCCAGCGCTGTCATTACCTATAGCAGGGCAAGGCAACAGACCGACTCGACGATGACGGTCTCTCTCAGCGAAAACCAAACCGCCGGAGGAAGTGCCAGCACTTATGCAGGCAGCTTCGTCATCGATGACATGGCGCAGATTAAAAGCATCGAGTTTTCTCTGTCCACCCCCGGCACCAGCCCTCAAACCTTTACACTGCCCGCATCACGCCTTCCTCTCATACGTGGCTCTCTGCGGGTTAATATCAACAATCAATACCGGACTGCTCACCCGGCGCTGAAGATCGAAGGTTTGCTTACCGCTTCCGGTGCCCGAGGCGGCAACAGCATGAATGTCAGTCTGACCGAGAGTGCCTCCTTCGTCCTTAAAGGCTTACCCGCCGGGGCCAATTACTCCCTGGAACTGCGCGGGCACGGCTATGAGTCTTATGGCAGCGTAACCGGAATCGAAGTGCAGGCAGGTGTGGTCACCGAGGTAGACTTTGTCCCTGTCCTCTCCTCACGGATTTCGGTGATGCTAAAAGACGATACCGATGGCGAATGGATGCGCATGACTCAGGTTATGGTAAGGGAAGTCGCCACCGGAGAGATTACATCTTCTCTGTACACCAAAGGCAGTGTGCAATCCGAGCCTTCAGGTAAAGCTTATCCCATAGGCACCGTCTTAGAGCTGATCTGTGCTGGTGGGCTAAGAACGGCGTACATTGCCGGGGAAGCAGAAACCCGCTGCTACAGAGATGTTAAGCATACGGTCACAGTGGCTCCTTCAGGCAACGAGTTTATTGTTCCCTATGAACTATTACAGCCAGATGCGGTACTAACGGGTAAAATCACCCTTGAGGGTGCGCCGGTGAAAGGTGCTTCGGTGAATGTCAGCCAGGAAGCTCTGGGTTCGTTTATCAACTTAAGTGCCGTAACCGACGACAACGGTAACTACAGCGTCCAGGTATATCCCGGCTTCCCCACGACGGCAGTGGTCACATATGCGCCCGGTCGCACGATTGACTTCGCATCCAGGAGGAACCCTGCGGTTATTCCTGGGCAAGGCTCTGCTGCTAACATTGATTTTCAGCTGGTTGCGGCTATGCCGATCAAGCTGAATATTCGCCATTTCAGCCAGTATTTGGGTGAAGATGAACCTACAGAGCAACTATTCGGGGGAACGATGGCATCGCATCAGAACTTCTCGTTATATAATCACCGTACCAGACAGACGGTTGGCATTACCAGAACCAGTGATATGAGCGTGGTGGAAGGCGACATTATCACCATGACTTATGGTGGCTACGGAGGCTTACCGCTGACCACTTACGAGCTGACAGTCGCATCAGATGGCTCCATAAGCCAGGATATTGTCCTGGTTCAAACGGGAGCGACTGTCGACTTCAGACTGGTGGGCGTCAATGAAGGCGGCAGCACCATCTCCAGACCTTTTATCCAGGTCAGCGATAGCCAAACCGGTGCAAGCGTCAATTTTACTGCGACTAACAATGGAGGCGGTTTATTTACGGTCTGGATCAGCGAAGCCGGATCTTACAGGCTGGATATATCCTACAACAGGATAGACGAAGATCCAGAGCAAAGAAGAACCACACGCTTCTTTAGAGCCACCCGGGAGATAACCCTAAGAGATGGACAGATGCTTGACTTAGGTGATATCACTTGTGTAGAAGAATCCTTCTCCCTGGCAGAAATATCGGGCCAGGTAACTGTAACTCCGCAGGTGGTATCGCCGGGGAGTACGGTGACAGTTAAAGCATCATATCTGGTAGGGAATCCATACAATAACATCGACTCCCCTGACACCCTCGTTATGCAAGTCCCGGCTGGCACGACCTTCGTCCCGGGCAGTCTGACCTTAAACAACAAAAGCCTGCCGGATCCGGTCTTTAGTGCTGGTAGAAGCATCACTATGCAGCTGCCTGATGATGAGATTAGCGAAGGATTTGCTGCATTTCGGGTAACAGTGGACCAGGATATAGCTTTACCTTCCACCTTCGCTTCGGTTACCATGGGCTCTGTGAACCTGGGTACTGCTGAAATTGTGGTGGAAATACTCAGCATATCGGTTCCTGATTATGCTCAGAAGCGCGATATATTTATCAAAGGCTATGCTCCTGCCGGTAGCCTCGTTTCTGTATATGATAGGGGTGCGCCCATCGGCTCTACCACCGCTTCGCCGGTGGGTAACTGGTCGGCAAAGGTTATTCTGCCCGGCTCTGATGGCGTGAAGCGTCTGCATGAAATACATGCCGAGGCGACAATCAACGGGGAGACCAGGGCAACCGAAGCTAAAATGATGACCTATGACCCTTCCCGGCCACAGATTCAAACTCTTTTTGTCTATGATTCCCAGGGCCATGGTGTGCGGGAGTTTGACGCTTCGTCATTTCCCATCGCTTTTCCTTATGTCTACTGGATACACACCTCGCATTTAGATGTGGCTGCCCGTTTTACCGATAATACGGCAGTTACCGATGTGGAGTTCACCATCGAAAGCGGTGGTTTCACCTCCAGTGCGCCAGGTGTATTCAACGAAGTGACCAGCCTTTTCGAAGCCAGAATACCTAATGCCATGTCCGGAGCAGCCAGTGGGGCATCGACCGGCAGTATATATGTGGATTATACGCCTGTGCCTAAGTTTGACCCTAAGGCTGCACAAACCCCGCTGACGGAAGACGAGTATAGGGCGTCGCTGCCGAGTGCCTTAAGCGGATATGAAGTGATTAATGCTGACGCTGTCCGCAGAGCGGACGGTGCCATGGTTATAACTGCAGAGTTGGTTATGCCCTCGGAAGATACAGTCACGAAGATTGAAATAGTAATGCAAAGAGAGACTATTCCCAATGCTAATATGAGCGCATCTGATATGACTCTCTTCGAACAGACTGGCATACCTGCATTCAATGTTCACGCAGGCTCTTCTCATGACCCTGCTTCCGATCTGCTGACCATAACAAGCTCCCTGAGCATTCCTGAATCTTGGTTTGAAGAACAGGGATATAATCTATCAGGTGTTTTTCTGGCTAATAATCTGATGCCTCGGACACCAACAGTTCAGAGAGTTGCTGTTACGGGAGCTCTAAAAGTAATTAGCATCATATCCACGATTATTACTACGGGGACATCTATTACCGGAACAATTTTTGACTTAACCGACCAATCAATGCTGGAACATGCGCTTAAGAAGGAATGCGATAATGAGCGGAACCGCGTGCATCTCGATTACGCCAGATTGACGATGAAAGTCAAAAGCATCATGCAATGGATTGGCGGTATGTTGCCCTTAGTGTATACCTTTCTGGGGTTAGTAGGCGTAATTACCGGCGGAGTAAGCATCGTATGTGGTCTGGTATTAACAGCAAGTTATATGGTTGCAGACTATTATATGGGAGAAATAGTTAAGGAACAGCTTAACTATATACCCAAAGATTGCTTCAAGAAGCAGTATGCTAAGCTACTTGCTCATTGGATTTACGATCCCAGCGGGGTTATTTATGAAGTTACTCTGGATAACCCGTTGCAGGGTGTAAAGACCACAGCGTTATGGTTGCAAAATGGAGTGTGGGAAGTTTGGGACGCCGAATTTTACGAACAGGCAAACCCTCTGCTCACAGGAGCGGACGGATGGTATGCCTGGGATGTCCCCAGTGGTCTGTGGAAGGTTATGTACGAAAAGGATGGATATGAAACTGTCTTTAGTGAGGAGATGGAGGTTCCACCCATTCGTACCGATGTGAATATCGCTATGGAGTCCTCGCGCCCGGCTGCGTTGAGTGGCGTGTATTATTCTCCGGAAGGATTAAGTATTGTCTTTGACAAACATGCACTGATTACTGACCTTAATGCAGACTCTGTAGAGGTATATTCTGTGACAAGAATCAGCGAGGGTGGCCAGCAGGCAGACTCTGAACTCCTCAGCGGGTCCATCTCTGCTGTCGATCCCGTTTCCTACAATGGTGAAGTGGTCGCCAGACGCTTTATCTTTACCCCCTCAGAGAAGATGGGAGAGGCAGATCATTTTGTGGAGTTTTCACCTGCTATCCGCAGCTATAACCGTATCCCAACGGGTTTAGGACCCGATGGCAGCAATATCCGTGTGCAGGCTGGGGAAGAGGAGGAAGAAATCCCTGAGAACAGGGAAGTAGTGGTTACAGGAAATGTAACAGTCAGTGGTATCACTCTTAGCGAAGAAAGAATCACCTTAAGGGTTGGTGGTTCAGCCAGGAAACTGACGGCGACGATTATGCCTGCCAACGCAGCGAACAAGAACGTCGTCTGGAGTACCTGCGGGACCGGGATCATCACCGTCGATCAGGAGGGACTGGTTACACCTCTCAGCGAGGGGACCTGTATCGTAACGGTAACGACAGAAGACGGCGGCTTCTGGGCTGAGTGCACCGTGAAGGTGGAATCCTCTTCCTCCCTGGGATTGCCGCAAATGGCACTGATGGGTGGGATAATCCTCCTGGTGGCCCTTGGGGTGCTTTTCCTGATGAATCAAAGTAAGAAGAAGGTAAAAGAGAAACCTGTGGTCACCAGCGCCATGCGTAAAACAGTCATCACCCAGACATTGACCCTGCACATCTTTGTTAATGGATCGTTTACTCCCGGACGTGAGCTAAGCTATGGAGACATTGTCACAGTTTTGGACAGCAGTGATGCTAACTGGGATTATGTGGAGTTTAGGGGCGAAAAAGGCTATCTGCAACGAGTAGCACTGGCACCCACAGCAGAGAGTTGAGAGTTGAAAGTGAAAATGAAAAGTGAAAAGTTGAAAACACTCAATTGTCAATGGACAATGGATAATGGACAATGGACATTTGGGGTTGAAAAGGGAGAGATTTGGTCTGAAAAAAGGCAAAGACTTTTCCGGGATGATTAATCTGGCTTCATTGGTTACCGGGGCGGTGATCGGCATGAGGCAGATTCGCCCTCCTCATCTAGATGTTGATTCCCCATATTTTCCTGCCTATAAGAGGATGATGAGCAACATTGCACGCCTGGCCACCGAACCGCATCCCAGCGGATCGGAAGCAATAAGGACTGTGCAGGCAGAGTTGCTGACCGAAATTACCGATATGGGTCTGCAGCCCATCGTAGAAGATGCTTCCTTGGAGCTGGAGGAATATACCGAAGTTATCACGAGTCGCTTCAGATCCTCTAAGGAAGTCTGGTGGGAGAAGAACCGGGAAAAGATTGCCTCCGACCATGATATTCATTCCTTCTCTGAGTATTTTCATTTCCGCTTTCATGATGTCGGAGCAGACAGTCTGCAGAACATCATGGTGAAGCTGCAGGGTGTGGATGCTAATAGGGGAGTTTTGTTTGTTTCTCATTACGACAGCGTGAACACTGCCCCTGGTGCCGCCGATGACATGCTGGCCGTCTGTGCCATGCTGGAAGCTTTGCGAGCTCATGCCCATAGCGAAAGCCTGGCTAATGATCTCTATTTTCTCTTCACCGACGGAGAGGAACGCGGGCTTCTTGGGGTCTACAAATTTGTAGAAATGCATCCGGAGCTTAAGGATAAGATCGACATGGTTATCAATCTGGAAATGCGCGGCAATCGAGGCGGCTTTCTGCTCTTCGAGACCTCACCCAAGGCTTATCAGCAACTTAAGACAGTGGTTAAGGCCGGTGTAAAGCCAATTGGGTTTTCTTTTGCAGCCACGATCTATGGCATGATGACCAACAACACCGATTTTTCCATGTTTCGAAATGCTGGGTATAAGGGGATTAACTTCGCGGTAATCGAAGGGGTGGAACACTACCACAAGGCGACAGATAGTATTGAGAACCTGAACCCAGATTCGGCTTGGCAGCATTTGTTGACCGTACTGAAACTAGCGGATTACTTCGCCGCCAATCCTGCCGAGGAAGCAGTGGGCCCCCCGGCTGAAGCTGTCTTCTTTCCTTTTTCACCAGGTAAGATGGTTTTGATTAAGCAAGGGGTATCGCAGAGCATAGCTGCAGCAATCGGTGCGGCGAGTCTGCTTTACGGTGCAGTTCATCTTAAGCAAAAGAAGTTGGTTATATCGGCTTCCTCACTGTGCATGTCTTTAATGCTGATGCTAACTTCCGCCAGTAGCAAATGGATGCCTTCCGCCAGCTATCTCTTTTACAGTCCTCTGCTGGCTCTGTTGCTATCCTCTCTGACCAGCAAGTGGAAGACGCTGCAGAGAGCCATCAGGTCTCTGGCCATCATCGCCGTATCCATGCTCTGGGTTCCCTTTGCTTTCCTGGTTTCCGTTGCCTTACTGCAACCCAGTGTGCTGAAGTTTCTGGCAAAGTATAAAATATTACAGTGATATCCCTGTGTTAGGTTAAAGGAATCACGATCAGCATCGTCGAAAGGGAACAGAAATGTAAGCCACATCTAACAAATTTAAGGGGGATAAGCAAATGCCTAACGATCTATACACCTCTATCGTCAATTTAGATTTCCAGTATGCCCATCGTTTCATGAACTGGAAGCGAGAAGCCAAGCATCTCCATGGGCATTCCGGTCTGTTGACCATCGAACTTGAAGACACAGTGGACCCGGTTACCGGCTTCGCTCACGCCTGCAAGGACGGCTTCAAGAAAGCCTGGGAGATCGTAGATCATTTCCATCACGCGACTCTGATGCAGGAAGGGGATCCGCTATTGGATGCCATTCTGGCAGTTTACGAAAGGGAAGGTATCACTAACAATCCCGAGTTTTGCGTACCCCTGGCCAAGATCGATCATCCTCTAGCCTGGTCCTATCCTCAATACAGGATCATCGTCACCAAGAAGGTCTCCACCTGTGAAAACCTCTGTGAGTTATTCTATGAGCTCTTAAAAGACAGGATGCCGATTAAAAAGATCACCATGCGCTCATCCCTGATGAACGCTGCATCCAAGGAGTTCAGGTAGGTAACAGGTAGTTATTTGCCCAGCGCGTAGCTTAGCATAAAATCGATGGCTGCCGTTGAGATGGCAACACATTGCTTGGGGTTGGAGTGTATCTTAATTAAATAGCATTTTCGGGCCAGGTCATCTCCATGATGATCTGGCTTGTATTTAGCAAAGGTCCAAACGACCTCCAACCCTAATTACAACTGATTTTACACGCATTTCCCTGAAATTTCCTTACATTCAAAAGGAATCTTGTGGTAATTGGCCTAATAATAGGTTATTATAATGGGAATCTTAATTGGAGGCCAAAACGTGAAGTATAGAAAGCATTTCATCCTGGGTAACGAGACAGTAATGAAGGCAGTAGACACTTTACTAATTTTACTGCTCCTGGTCGGTGTGGTCACACCCTTCGGCAGTCCACTGAACAGCCGGGCAATCGCCGATGACGATCCCGGTGGTGGCGCAGAGCAGATGCAGGTCTCCCTTAAGTGGACCTCTCCTCCCAGCACCAGCAACCCAGCCAACACTCGCCGGGTCAGCTTAGCGACTGCGGAGGGTAGTAATATCCCCGATACCCGTCTGGAGTACACTCCCGAGGTGAATGAGGTCAAGTCCCTGACTTTCCAGCTGGTGTTCTCACTTCCACCAACCGATTCTACCAGAATTGCCAGGCCGGGGGAGCTGGAGGCGCGTATCCCGCGCTATATCATGACTGCTCGGGATGGTACCTACGTCGTTAACACTATCGCCGCTCCCAATAACCTGCGCCCAACTACAACAGAGGATAACTGTATGGCTAACCATAGCCTCGTCAGCTGGAATCCGCTGTTTAGTATGCCCAACTCACCTCTGGGACTACAAGCCAGGATCGAGTACAATCCCGCCACCAGAGAACAGGAGATCGTCATCTGGAATGTCGAGACTTTTGATGTCGGTAACAGAGTGGCTATGGATGTCATCTACAGCTTTATCCCCGGCAATATCCAAAATGGTTTCAGCAGGACGGTGGAGGGCGGTAACGCCATCTACGCAACAGCCAGCTATATACCCAAGCTTCGCGATGGTGCCGGCAGATTGATCGACGCCATGGGTAACATCATACAAGTAGATTATACCGGAGCGCCAATACCTGGTTCGAATCCGGTTGTCCTAGTGGATGGCGGTTTTACAACCAAATCCAATCCTTTAGAACTGGTCATCAACACCTTTGTCAGGCAGCCCTACTCCTTCCTTTCCGGCATCGTACCGACCAACGGCGATGCCAAGTACGAATACTGGCAGGAAAGCTGGATGCCCGCCAGCAGTTCCCCGGAGTGGTCTGCTCAGGGTTGGGGAGGCACCCTGGCGGAGCGCGATCTCTGGCGTAAGGATCCCAGTCGCTGGCCAGCCAATGCACCTCTGTCAGCTTTCGATCCAGGGGAGTACTTTTATATTATCTACAGGCTACGCTACTGTGGAAACCTATACGCCAGCACCCAACCCTTCGATCTGCATATGTCCATCGATGAAGCGATAATTGCCGATCAGGGTGGGGAGATTCTGGGTTACATCGGCTCTAACAACAACTCTACTGTTAACGAGAATCATGCCTTCAGCCCATTTCTAGTGCAGACTCAGGCTCAGCGAGATGCTGCCGCCCTAACCTGGCATTTTCCCTCGAACACGACCAATGCTTTGCGATACTGGCATAGGCATGTTCTGGTGCGTTATAAACGAGAAGATGCGGAGCTGGGCATCAGACTCAACTTTGAAGCCTCGATGCTGACTACAGGTATTGATAACCATCTGGATGAGAGCTTGTGGAGTAACTTCGCAACGAACCCTCTCCTGGCTCCACCCACCAACGCAAACTCTGCTGCGATAGCCGCTCTTGTCACACCGCGACCTAACTCCTACACCTGGCAACCTCAGGAAGGAATGAATAATCAGGCTAAATACACCCACAGAATCACCAACCAAACTAGTTACCTCTACACCGGAGTGCATTTCAGTTACGGTGGGGGTAATTACAGCACAGTCAAAGCCGGGGAATGGGAGCGTGATTATCAATACCCAAGAGCTCGCTTCTTCACCGGTATCAACCGGCTGGAGGAAGGTCTGCCTCTGGTACTACGCCGCAACGCAACAGGCGCCTTTAGTTATTCTTTCTATACTACCGGCACTGCGCGTGGCTGGCATTTGACCAGGGTCAGTGGCTTAATCTCTATCCCCACAGACATAATTTGGTTAGCGGAAAGCTGGACCCGGGACAGGGTTACCAATGATTGGCGCAAAGGAGATAACCTGGACTGGATCACTGACAGTGAAGAAGCAGTACTGTTAAGCCCAGAGAATGGTTGGTGGGCTATCAAGGCGGGGAAGACTCTGGACCCTGAATATACCGCAGGGACGAATCCCCTTTGTGTTTACTATGAACTATTCGAAGTAATCGAAGGAACAGTGTATCCTCTTGGTTTCGTCAGGCTGGCGGAAACGACAG
>Ga0123353_10011841_pt1 | contig 12329 bp, 7 predicted proteins | sample TergutLab28metaG_3_FD_92763 | JGI IMG/M metagenome (GOLD analysis project Ga0123353, IMG submission 92763) | Labiotermes labralis P3 segment gut microbial communities from Petit-Saut dam, French Guiana - Lab288 P3 | ecosystem: Host-associated > Arthropoda: Insects > Digestive system > Gut ... | reverse complement strand
TCGCGGTATATCAGGAAGAGAAGCGCAATGATCACGGCGATAGCGATCGGAAGGAGCGTCGTTATATCCCGCTGCGCCAGGGTGCCGATGTCGTTCACCGTCGTCGCAAACCCGGCGGCCTTCACCGAAAGGCCGTGATCTCTCTCCATGGAGAACGTCCGGGCCTCGTGTATAACGTCGCGCTCGAGGCCGAGCAACCCGTTCTGTATATGGATCAGATCGGACTCGATGACCACGACCGTCACCATACATCCCTTGGCGGACATCTCCGCCGGGGACGCGATCGAATGCTCCGTCGACAGGAACGCCGTCAGCTTCATACCGTCGAAGCCTGCGTTGAACACCGCGTACGCCGCCGCCTTTATGTCCTCTGTTGACACGGTGTCCATCAGAAGGATCAGATCATCGTAATAAGCGACCATATCGATGCTCGGATCCTCCGCCGGCGACTGGATGCCGGTAATGGCCTTGGCAACGGCCGATACCGGACTGTATATCCTGAACAGCGAAAGGTCCGTGTACGAATTTCCGTCGACACCGGAGCTGTCCGTGAACCTCATGGCGGCCAGCGAACGTTCATACTCAAGGATGCTGATGAACGCGGCCTTCTCGAATATGTTCCCGCCGGCGCCTGTGTCTATAAGACTCACCACAGGCACCGTTGCGGTGAATGATTCCGTTATGACATCGGCCGCTCTCGTTATGTCGTTGTCAGGCTGAAAGCTGTTCTGGTCCATATCGAATGACGGAGGGTTCACTGCGATGATGCCGAGCGATGCCACCGTTACGATCATAAGCACGATCAGAGGGACCGCGGGGCGTTTGACCATGCGATCGCCCACTCTTTTCATAAACCTCATACTTTCACCGGCGATGAGACAAGATAGAAATTTCCGCCGACGTATATTACATTAACCTATGTTTACGAATCGTCGCCTTCCTTGGTGAAATGATATCCCTTGTGACTGCCCTCAAAGTTGTTATGAAGGGCATTACGGTCATATCGCCACGAACATGTCAATAAGTGAGTGCATCGTGAGCAACCAAAGAGGATCGCGCGGGACCGCATGCACGTTACGAGGAACTACTTTCGGTCACCCCCGGGAATGCTTTATCTATCATGGGAAACATCCGTTCAAAGACAACGGCGGCGAGAGCCGCGGAGGTCGATGTGAAATGAACGAGAAGGAACTTACACCCCATATTGAAGAACTGAAAAGGGTGATCGGAGAAAGCGTGGACGAAGAACAGATAAGAGAGGAGCTCAACACGTACACCAACGTGTACCATGTTTCCATAGATGCCGCCAAAAAGGGCATCCTCAGGAAATACGGTAAAGAGGAATCGATGTTCACATCCGCTGCATCGATCACCAAGAAGATAGACGAAATGACCGGCGATGAGAAGACGGTCGATCTCGTAGCGAGGGTCGTTTTCATAGAGGAAAAGCAGATAGTCGCCCGCGGTGCCCCCAAGACCGTGTTCTCCGGGATACTCGGCGACGAGACGGGAACGGCATCGTTCACCGTCTGGGACGTAGGGAAGTTCGACCTTGTGAAGGGCGAGACCTATGTTCTCAAGAACGCATACACGAAGAAGTGGAACGACCGCCTTCAGATCAATTTCGGGGAGCGCAGCACCGCTGAGCTCTCTCAGACACCGATACAGGTCCCGGAGCGTACGATCTCATACTCATCCGATGTGAAGATATCCGATCTCAGGGAGGGTATCGGCAACGTTACCGTGACGGGGAAGATACTTTCCGTCGAGCCTAAAGAGATAACCGTCAAGGATGAGAAGAGGATCGTGTTCACGGGCAACATAGCCGATGAGACGGGAAAGGTGCAGTTCACCGCATGGAAGGACCTTGACCTGAAGAATGACGAAACTGTATGTGTGAAGAACGCATACGTACGTGCGCACAGGGGCATCCCGCAGCTGAACTTCGGGGACCTGTGCGAGATAAGCCGCGTCGATTCCGTGATACCGGATGTTCAGAGCGGTGTGAGCAAAAGGAACATCTCCGACCTCATGAGGACCGGCGGGGGGCTTGACGTCATGGTGTCCGGCGCCGTCGTCGACGTGAGGGCGGGCAGCGGTCTCATCAGAAGATGTCCGGAATGCAACCGTTCCGTTGTAGGAGAGGAGTGCACCGCCCACGGAAAGGTGGAAGTGATACAGGACCTGAGGATGAAGATCGTGATAGACGACGGCACGGGGGCACTGACGGCCGTTGTCAACAGAGAATACACAGAAAAGCTTACCGGCATCACACTGGAAATGGCTGTCGCGATCGCTAAGGAGAAAGGCGACCAGGATGCCGTGCTCAGGGCGATGGACGAGAAGGTGCTGATAATGAACGTCTCCGCCGTCGGGAACGTACTCAGCGACGACTACGGACCGATGATGATCGTCCGCAGCATCGAACCGGAGACGAAGGATGTCGAGAAAGAGGCGGCAGACCTCATGGAAAAGGTGGAGGGATCGCTTTGATACTCAGGGAGACCGCGTGGAGGGTCTTTGCAGGAGAGCTCAACTCATCCTCCCTTGAGAGGAAGGGCGAGGAGGAGAAATCTCCTACATATCTGATCACTCCGCTTGGCACCAAATTGAACCGCGTGCTCATTGCTGGTGTGCTCTTGGAGAAACAGAACATCGGCAGCGACGAGGAACCGCTGTGGAAAGCTCGCGTGGAGGATGTCTCCGGGAGCTATTTCATCAATGTCGGAAGGTATCAGCCGGAGGCAGCGGCCGCCATGGCGTCGCTTGAGACGCCCTCGTTCGTCGCCATCGTCGGCAAGATACGGACGTACAGACCGGACGAGACGAAAATGTACGTCTCGATAAGACCGGAGAGGATAGTGCGCATAGATGCCGCGACCAGGCAACGTCTGGTCCTGGAGACGGCCCAGTGCACATGGAGGCGTCTGAACAACATGAGAACTGCGTTGTCCGTGCCGGAGGCCACGGCGGATGAGCTCGCTGAGAAGGGCATGACGAGAGACGAGGCTGACGGTATCACTGAGGCGATCGCCTTCTATGAGACGCCGGACTCGTCCCGTTACCTCAAACTGATACAGAGCTCGCTGAGGATGCTGCTCCCCGGAAGGGATGTTGACCTCGGTCTGCCGGAGGACGTGTCCGATATGCCGGATGAGATCGTGATGGACGAAAGCAGCGCAGCGGACATAGACAAGGAGGACCTTGTCCTGAACCTTCTCGGCGAACTCGACATGGACGGCCGCGGAGGACCGATGGACGAGCTCATCCGACGTGCCGCGTCGGAGGGCATCTCCGGCACAGAACTGGAGGAGATCACGAACTCACTCATGGACAAGGGTCTTGTATATGAGCCGGTTCTCGGACGCCTGAAACGTATTTGAAGAAAAATAACGGCGGCGTGAGCCGCCTTTTCATTTCCTACATATCTGTTCTGTACAGTGAGTATCACTACATGTGTTCATGGGGTGCGCACACGCATACGTACGAAAAACGACTCAAAAAAACAGGGTCGAAAGGCAGTCTACTCAAAAAGTTCACCTTCCGATGTTGTTAAATCAGAGTTAATATGATACGGTTGCGAGAGAGAGGCACACAGTGAAGGCGTATTAGACGCATCTTTAGACGATATCTAGAGACATATTATCGATCCGGACCTGATCTATCTTCTCATTTACAGCAATGGATGTTCGCATCATGAATAAAAGTAAGTTGATAACGGTAACGGTCGCCGTCGCAATGATCTTTGCGGCGACGCTGGCATTGATCCCGATGTCAGGTGATACCGAAGTGGGAGAGAGTGACCATCTGGGGGTTCACGGGGGCTTCATAGTTCCCGTTGATCCGGGAAGAGACGTTCTGCTTCTTGGCGAAGGATATATTCCGATATCGAACGTCAATGAGCTCAACACCATCGTCAGAGGGGATCTGACAGGTAATTACTTCCTGACCAATGACATAGTCTTCGACGGTTCGGATAACCTCAACGGCGGGATAGACATCAATATGAATGTCACATTCACCGCAGGTACTCTGAAAGTGGAGATCGTGGACACGGCCGAGGGGGCATGGACGGACATCAAATCATACCGTGTGGAGTTCGGAGGTAACTCGAGCTCGACCCTATCTACAGGTATCGTAGAGTTCGCAGGCGTATCGAACACGAAGGAGGTACTCCTCGTAGGTGGCCTGATATCTTCCGGGTCGTTCGTCGATGAGCCGTTCGCATATTTCATGGAGATAGACACATCCGTCTTCACAAGCGAAACGGTCACATTCGACAGCAACGGTAATTTCACGCCGATAGACGGCCCCTTCACGGGAACGTTCGACGGCAACGGATTCGTGATCAAGGGAATGGTCACCGCAATATACAATCCGCATACCAGCGGAACATACGGAGGTCTGTTCAACCAGCTCGGCGCCGGTGCCGCTGTAAGGAATCTCGGCATCGAGGCGGGTTCATCCCTCGTATCGCCCAGTAGCTACTCGATGAATGTAGGCGGCATGATCGGAAGCGTTAACGCAGGCAGCGGGCAGGTCATGATAGAGAACTGTTACAACGCCAGTGACACCATAGGTGGTGCGGGTGTAGGCGGTATAGTGTCAACCCTTTCGGCGTTCAACGGAGAGGTCATCATCAGGGACTGCCACAACGCCGGCAACGTCAAAGGTTACACGAACTACAGCACGAGTGCGGCAGGTATAGTCGGAAGTGTAGGACTAAGCAACTGGGGACTTTTGACCATCGAGAACTGTTACAACACTGGAGACATAACATTCAATAGGAACGCCGCGAATTTGGCCGGCATCGTCGCAACGGTGAACATTGTGTCGTCCGGAGGGGCTGTGACCATAAGGGACTGCTACAACGAAGGGAATATAACAACTGCGACAACGTTTTATGATCTGAGGGTGGGCGGTATAGTCGGAAATATGACCCTATCTGCGCACGGCGGATCCATGGCGATCGAGAACTGTTACAATACCGGCGACCTCACAGCTTCTGGCTCAAGCTCGGTACAAATAGGGGGCATCGTCGGAGCCATGAGTGCAGGGACCAGCGGCATATCGACGTCATTCACGGAATGCTACAACGCCGGCGACATAACAGGCACTAGCACTAGCACCTGGTCCGGTGTGCGTGCGGGCGGTATAGTCGGACATGCGGACGCCAGCGAGAACATGACGTTCAATGACTGCTACAACGCCGGCGACATCACGGCCGCATCGACCAGCAGCAGCGCATATGCGGCCGGCATAGCTGGATTTGCGGGCGCGTTCGACAGCGCAACATTCAATGACTGCTACAACGCCGGCGACATCACGGCCGCATCGACCAGCAGCAGCGCATATGCGGCCGGCATCGCCGCTTTTGTGTATGTGAGCAACGACATCGGATACGTATCATTCATAGAATGCTACAACGCCGGAAGCATACAGATCGCGCGGTCAGGTGACATATCACGCGCGGCCGGCATCGTCGCTCATGTGTACGTCATCTACAGCGGTGACATAACGTTCGACGCCTGTTACAATACAGGCGATATCACAGGAGAGGTTTCCTCCCAAGTGTACGCGGCCGGCATCGCCGCTTGCCTGTGGGTCGACGACATCGGGGACATAACGTTCACGGAATGCTACAACACCGGTGACATCACAATTATCGCTTCATATGGTGAAACATACGTGGCCGGCATAGTCGGACATGCGTCCGCCAGAGGCGACACAACGTTCAATGACTGCTACAACACCGGTGACATCACAGCCACATCGAGCAGCATAGTATACGTGGCCGGCATAGCCGGAGATGTGAAGAACGGGAACACAACGTTCAATGACTGCTACAACACCGGCAACGTTCTTGGCCGATCGACCAGCAACAGCGTATACGCTGCCGGCATCTTAGGAAATAAAGCATCTTACAGCAGCAGCGGATATGTATCATTCACGGAATGCCACAACACCGGAAGTATACGGGTCGCGCAAGCAAGCAGCACATCATACGCGGCCGGCATCGCCGCTTATGTGTACTTCTTCAACAGCGGGAACACAACGTTCACGGAATGCCACAACACAGGCACGATCACCGGGGGAGTTTCCTCCACAGTGTATGCGGCCGGCATCGCCGCTTATGTGCACATCAGCGACATCGGGAACATAACGTTCACGGAATGCCACAACACGGCCAATATCACAATTATCGCTTCGTGGAGTGATATATTCGCGGTCGGCATCGCCGCTTATGTGTACGTGGGCAGCGACGGGGACATAACGTTCACGGAATGCTGGAACACCGGCGACCTCTTGTGCACATCGTCTTCGTGGTCCATGTATGCAGTAGGTATTGCTGGATATGTCAGGACGCCGGGCATCGGGAACATAACGTTCACGGAATGCTGGAACGCCGGCGGCATGACGCTGTTCCACTTAAGTACCTCCTCCGGCGGGTACACGGCCGGTATAGCAGGAGAACTGCATATCAACAGCGGGTTTGTGACAGTCAGGGACTGCTGGAACGCCGGCGACATGAAGACAGATGCCATGTATTCGGCAGGCATAATCGGACGGGCAAGCATAAACACCGTCGATATACTGATCGAGGGCTGTTACAACACAGGTAACATTACCTCCGGCGGCTCGGGTTCCGGTTCAGGCGCAGCAGGCATCATCGTAAGTGCGTCCAGTTGGAGCTCATCGCCAATGTCTATCACTATCCAAAGATGCTACAACACCGGCGACATATCGGCCTCCAGGGGAGGCTCCAGCATGTTGGCCGGCGGCATCGCCGGAGAGGTCAGAGCAATGACGGTGGTGATCAGTGACTGTTACAACACCGGTAACATAACATCCGATACGAATTGTTCCTCGCACATAGGCGGCATAGTCGGGGATGCATCGTCATTGTCGGTATCAGCACAGACCCTCATCAAGAACTGCTACAACACCGGTAACATCACAAGCAGTGTCTACAACACCAATCTGTTCCTAGGCGGTATCGTGGGGATGGCGAATCCGAGCCACGGATCGGTGATCGTCAGAGAATGCTACAACACCGGTAACATCGCCGGTGCCGGAGGATCTACCTCATCGAGCGACAGACTCAACGTAGGCGGTATCGTAGGGTCCGCGGCATACGGTTGGGGCAGCGGGTCCGGAACAATGACCATAGAGAACGTCTACAACGCCGGTAACATCAGTGTAGAGAAGCTCTACGGAATACACGTTCTGAGTCTGGGGGGCATAGCAGGGTTCACGAGCATAGGCACGGACGGATGGATCTCCTTGGAGAATGCCTACAACACCGGCGACATAGCATCCACGGGATTCGCTTGGTCGGATATGAACGTAGGAGGCATATTCGGTCATATATCCTCTTCATCCGGTAGCGCCGTGTGGGCATCGTTCGTGAACTGTTACTATCTTGACGGTACGGCGGACAATCTTTACGGGCAGATATCGGCATCCGGCGGAAGCTCCGTAGCACTGTTCGTTGACGGCGTTGACATCACCGCGGCAGGATTCGATCCGATGATCGCATTCGCCGGCGTGAGGGGCGGAACGATAGATTTCGATCAGTGGTCATGGTGGCCTAAGACTGTGGCAGAGATGACACCGACGCTATCGGACGCACAGAACGGCGACTCCGTATTCTTTACGGGGTCGACGACATTCAACCCCGGATCGGGCAATATGACCGTTGACGGGTATGATTTCGTTAATGTGTGGACGATATGGGCGCACCTGAACAACGGTAACCCCGTGCTGGATCATTTCGTTCAGCCGTTCACTATCAACGGCACAGTGATATGCTCGGTCGACGGACTGCCTGTTGACGGTGTAACGGTCACATACACGTTCGACGTCGGCGGAGGCGGAACGGCCACCACGGACATCAACGGCGAGTATACGATAAATGTGCCCGAAGGCGCGATAGTCACGATAACGATGACAAAGACCGACTTCAGGTTCCAGAACATACCGCCGTTGGCTTACAAGAACGGCAACTGGGACCTTCTGACGGTGGGCACACCGACATTCACGATCACCGTCACCGTACTGGATCAAGATGACGGCGATGCACCAATGGAAGGCGTTCACGTGGAATACTATCTTAACGGAGTTCTTGTGCACGAGTACCTGCCGGAACACTTCACCGATTCATCCGGTATAGCGACGATAACCGCCGATGTCGGCCAGATCATAAAGATAAGAGGTCTCAACGATCCGTCGGGCACCCATGCGGTCGTCGATGATCTTATCCTCGTTCCCGCGTTCACATCGTCAAGCGTCCCGTTGTCGGTGACGCTGTACATGTCAACGGACGTGTTCACTGTGTCCGGAACAATAAAGGACGCAAGCGGCGCACCGTTGGCAGGCGTGGTAGTACACTACGTAGTGGATGGTGTATTGCAAGCTGAGACCGAGCCCACCGACGCAACGGGAGTGTACCGCATTTCCGCCATGAACGGTATGGGCCATGAGATCGTCATCACCGCTGTCGGGAAAGAAGGATTCATGCTTGTATCCTCCATACCGCTCACGGTGTTCACGGCCGACGCCGCAGGCATCGACTTCGTCATGACCTCAGAGTTCAATGTCACCGGAGCAGTGACGTATCACGAACATCCGTTCGGCGGTATTCCCGGAGTGACGATAACCTATGAGATCATCGGTGGCACCGGAGGAACGGTCATTACTGGAACGGGCGGAAGTTATTCGATACCCGCCACGATAGGTCAGACGGTATGGATAACGAACGTCAGCCTTGACGGATACAGACTCATCGATATGGGCTCTGTGCCCGAGGGCCCGCTGACCTTCACGAACTCGGTGGCGAATTTCACCATGACCGCATGGTTCTCGGTATCCGGGCAGGTGATATCGTCCGCATCGCCGCACAATGGCATACAGGGTGTGACGATAACGTACGTCTTGGATGATGGACCTCCCGCGACGGTCACCACCGCTGCGGACGGGACATATGTGATACTGTACGTACATGTTGGTCAGGAAGTGCGGATAACTGACGTATCACTTAACGGATACACACTATCGAGTGTCGTACCGGCAGATCCGTTCACATCGTCTTCCGTTGTGAATTTCATCATGGTACCGCAGTTCACCGTATCCGGTGAAGTGACAACGGGCGACCCTCTCCAGGGGATGCCGGGCGTCACGATAACGTACACCGTTAACGGTATGGTACAACCTGCGATCACAACGGAAGCGGACGGGACATATGTGATAACGGCACACATAGGTCAGAACGTCCTCATAACGTCGGTATCATATGACGGGTACACACTCGTCAGCGGCATACCGGGGGAACCGTTCAAAATGCCTGTGGAACCGTTCACATTCTCATCTGTTGTGAATTTCACCATGTCCCTTGATCTTGACCTTGAACCTGGTACGTCATCCGACGGAGGGAGCAGCATATGGTGGATACTGATACCGCTGCTGGTACTTGCGTTGCTGATGATCGCCGGATTACTGGTGCAGAGAGAGGAAGATGAAGGGGCCTAGTCCTGAGCGGATACGAAGGAAAGGGCCGAAGCAGCGCTGCGGCCCGAACGGATAAACCAGAAGGACACCGACCCGTACGGTGGGGACGGGGGCGCGTATGCGCCCACGGACCGCCTGCGGGCCGGTGCCCATGAACCAACGAGGATACGGGTCACCGTATTCCTCGCCTTTCTTTTTTCTACAAATAAATGAGCGGTTTCGTTCACATATTCGCGTTCCCGTTTGTGGCATCAGCTGAAGGTACGGGAGACATCAGGTCACTCCGGGATGAGGAAAATAACAAGTTCCTAACTCGCGTATACCATACGGAACATCTTCCCGGATGCTGAGGTGAATGCTTTCCTCTTCTCGTTCCTTTTACGGTTAAAGGATCGGTTATTGACGAATCACGATCGCAGACGTGAACGTGTGTCGCATGATCCGGAGCGACCCTCATCATCGTCCGCCGGTCATTTTTAATCTTCGAACGCGGCCTTCGCCTTGTACACCATGTACGCCGATATCAGGCAGAAGATGAAACCGATGAATGCCGTCACTAAACATAGTATCACAACCAGTACCCACATCGTCCTCTTCTTTATCAGAAAGGCACCTATCGCGCCGGTCACGGCACCAAAGAGCACAACCACGGATGACCACTGCATCAACGCGAGCAGGGATGCCTCGGACATCATGTCAAGTAACTCAGGGGTCATTGAGATCATCATGTCCACGAGCATCTGTGCGCTGAAGTATGTCGCGACCGCACTGATCGCCGCGATGACCGCGCCCAGTGCCATGATCCACATCGCTATGCTCACACGGTCATTGTTCTTGCTGTCGACCGCCGCATTCTCTCTCGTGTTCGATTCTGCGGTATTCAGATTTGCACCGCACGCAAGACAGAACGATGCGTTGGAAGACTGGTTCTTTCCGCACCTCGGACAAAAGAATATCTCGTCGTCCATGGGTTCATATCACTGTCCGTGATTTAATCTTTTACCTGCGAAATGCGACGGACGCATATCCGACGACGTCCCCGCTCATACCTAAAGAATCGGAGGAATCGGAATACTTCAACAGTTTCGCGGACGAACATCCCGATGACATCGCAACCGCCATCGGTCCGAACCCGCATGCGGTTATTTTCTGTTCGAATATGACATCGTACATCCCGTTCACGTTCAGGTCACAGATCATGTCCAATACGTCCTTTCCTTCCGATGCCGCCGTTTTCTTGGGGACATAATGCGACAGGTCGCTTGACGCGATCACTATGCGGTCAATACCTTCACACGCCTCCCTTACCACTCTGGACACGTACTCGGCGCATTCCTTGGACTGGTCGCCCATTATGATCGGTACTATCCTCGCATTCTTATCCGCGTATTGGATGAACGGCACCTGGACCTCCACCGAATGCTCGTACCTGTGCGCACGCACATCGTCCGGGATGTGTTCCCTTATCCTTTTGACAACTTCCTCGTGCACACCGCACACACCCAGCGGCGTGACGTATGGTTCCCCGCAGACAGCCGCGGCGTACGGGATGCCGTGATGATCCGGCCCTATTATCACGTAGACCTCCGGAAGGCCGTCCTCTATTATCTCTTTGTACGCACAGGCGGCGTTCATGCCCGACGCCATGTAACCGGCATGCGGCGCGATGACCGCTGTGAGCTCTCTCTTGTTACCGCACTCACCGGGCATTCCCGGGCCGATACCGTGTGTGAAGCACTTTTCGATGTTATCGATGAGTGCCCTCTTGTCATCTGGATAGAAACGTCCTGCCACTGCCGGATAGCGCATGAGAAGAACAGAAAGTTAAGTAAGTAAAAAGTTTTCTGCGATCAGAGGCGTGCTTCGAAGTCCTCTATCTCCAGCTTGTAGTCGGCCGGGTCCTTGAGATCGCCCCTCGCGACGAGGACCTCCCTCGTCAAGACCCAGTATATACATGCCAGTGCACGCCTTCCCTTGTTGTTCGTCGGTATCACGAGATCGACGTTCCTCGTCTCGTTGTTCGCGTCGCACATCGCGACGATCGGTATACCGAGGTTCAACGCCTCGTTGAGCGCCTGCTTGTCGGCCGAGGGGTCCGTCACCATTATTACCTCGGGCTCGATGAAACCGGCCATGGACGGGTTCGTGAGCGTTCCCGGAACGAAACGGCCGGCGAACGCGGGTGCGCCGATGGTCTTCGAGAAGGTCCTGGCCGGCTTCTGACCGTACTGCCTCGCCGAAACGACCAATACTCTCCTCGGGTCGAATCTCGCGAGGAAGCTGGCTGCCGCCCTTATCCTCTCGTCCGTCTTCTTGACGTCAAGCACGTACAGACCGTCCTGCCTGACCTTGTAGATGAAATCCTTCATGTCGGCGCTCTTCTGCTGCGTGCCTATGTGCACGCCCGACGTCAGGTAGACATCCTCAGGCACCAACAGCTCAATGTTCTCCGTCTCACTCATTTAAAAACCTCAATCATTCCCTGCTAACAGTAATCGGAATCAAATCCCTGTCAAATTCCAGCATGGCTATGTCTATGGGGTCCAGCATATCCATCGGGTATTCCACCAGAACGGGTGCTCCGAACGATATCTGAAGGGCCCTCGCGCCGATGATCCTCGCTTTCTCGAACCTAGTGTATTTCATACGTTCACCATACGGGAGTTGTCTGATATTAGGCTCCCCCTTATAAAGATTTTGCAGACTTTAACTGTGTTTCATAATTCCCGACCGATCTACCGATGGGATTAATTTTTCAAAGGACCATTGTCCGACGCTTTGGGAAAAAGCAGGAGCCGGACAATGGCTGAGATGGGATGCAC
>Ga0123353_10011839_pt1 | contig 12329 bp, 7 predicted proteins | sample TergutLab28metaG_3_FD_92763 | JGI IMG/M metagenome (GOLD analysis project Ga0123353, IMG submission 92763) | Labiotermes labralis P3 segment gut microbial communities from Petit-Saut dam, French Guiana - Lab288 P3 | ecosystem: Host-associated > Arthropoda: Insects > Digestive system > Gut ... | reverse complement strand
TGCTTCCAGTACAAAGCATTCTGCCTTATGCCAATTATACAGTATAATTGGAAAGAAAGATTTTGAGACTCATTTAAGAAAAATTTGTTAATAAAATGAAAGTTAAATAAATACATGTATAACAGAAATTAAAATCTGTATTGAGATTCCTGTTGACATCTGATAATATCACAAGATGGTACTCGGTAACTCCGGCACCCTTCCCTCCATACTGTAAGGTGAATGATAATGGCATTACAGCTAAATAAATGACTGACCAACAGATTTGTACTGTCTTGTACATCTATCATACCATTAGCTCAACTGCACAACTTACAAATGCAGCCACAAATTCAATAGTGGGATATGTTACATGAAACTACAAAACAAACATACACTATGATACATATTTTAAAATACTCTTTTTAAGTCCCACCACAAAGTGAGTCAGCTTCAGGAGACTTCCTATCATGGATACTAAATTCCCTAAACATACAGATATGGTGATTTCTGTGCCTCCACACTACATCAAGAAGGCAAGGAGATAAGTCAGTGTACATTCTTAATCTTCATGCTACATGTAGTTCACTGGCAGCAAGATGCTTCAGCCACTTTCAGGCAGGACATGTAATTCCAATTACAGAGACACAAGAGACAATTTGGACACAAAGACATAGGGAAAAATTAAAAAACAATATCAGGAATTAATCTCCTGCCAAATGACTGCAGCTGAGCTGTTACAGTCCCTCCTTGACATAGTGTACACTGCTTTCTGTGCTTCCTGTAACACAACAACTATACATTTTTGCAGGAAAAGTTGTGCACCTGAGACTAAAGAAAGAAAAGTTTGATCCAGGCTGTATATGCACAGCAGATCATAATGCTGTGATCTGTGTCTGTGTTGTTACACAGTAGAGTTTGAGACAAATACAAGTATATGACAGAGGATAAAATCAGTAAACCTGCATAACATTTGTAGCTGTCTTCCCTTTGACCCTACAGGCTTGTCAAACATACAGCCTGTAGGCCTTACGAGGTGAAACACATTTTGATATTCTAGCAACCTCCTTTTGAAAAAATCATAGCGGATCTTCTTGTGACAGACTGAAAAACTGTTGACTCTCAAACCCGTCTCCCCATAGCATTCTTATAGTAAATAGTTGTATTTATGACAATGATGGACACTTTAATCTTCAGTCAGTGCTACCACCAGCAAATGCAGGAAGGAACATAAGTGAAGGTACATGTCCTGAGAAGCATCAGTCTCACACACCATTCAAAATAACTCTGTAATTATGAAAATCTGCAGTTTTATCATTTTTAAGTGACTGTAAATTTTAAAGTCCAAGATTTCAGGCTTCTGCTCCAAAGATGAGAACTGCACTCTTCTGGGAAGTTACCACTCCATTCTGCATAATTTCTCATAAGAGCACAGACCTCATTCATGGTCCAATAAATTAAGTTGGGGGGGGGGGGGTGAAAAACATGTTATTAACGTGATTAAGGTATTTTTGTGGCAAAACACACCCAAGAAATCCCACATAAATACAAAGAGTTACATCCACACAGTTTTTTTACATTTACAATGAAGAATGATGAGGGAATGTAACACTGATACTGCAGCATGAGCTAGCAAGTTGGTTTCTGAATTTTGACTGCAAACACCTGCCCTGTAGGATTGAAATGATCATATGAAGGCAACATTATTGTTCCTTATATCAGGGCAGATGACTACACCCCTACTGTACTTCATGCCTTTCTCAGACAGGATAACAATAAGTTATTCGTATGTCTGAGCTTCAAGCCTTGGAAGTGAAAAGGGGGCATGCATGTGACAGGGATGAGCAATCAGATTATTGTCCTAGTTTACCCTAGCATGGTGGAGGGAAAAAAAAAATTACAGCCTTCAGTCATCCAGTCAGCAGCATGCTACTGAATGAACTATCAGAGCTAAATAATTCTAAGTGTACTGCTTTAGCAGAGTCTTTGTGTGGGGGAAATAGTGTATCTAACCTTCCTCGACTGAGCCAGCCAGGGAGATGAATGGATGATTTTACTCTTCCAAGGATTAGGACATGTTCTTCCTCTAGGAAATATTGCAAACCTTGTATTTTCAACAAGACAGAAGTGCCCATTAATATACTTACTGTAACATGTAGCAGACTTACCTGTCACATTATGAATTTAAAATGTCACCTGTCAATACCACAACTCACACAAAATAAAATACAGGGCATTTCATAATGTACTCCAGGATTACAAAAATTTATTATAGGAAAACTGTAGGACACGTATTTAAGAAACCTGTACAGATAGAAGGAAAAAATAAAAATTTTTTCCTGCCAGTAAGGTGTTTTTCATCGTAGTTCACATTTCTGTTGCTAGGCAATGTGAGTGTACGTAGTGAGAAAATAGGCGTTCTGGGGGAGAAGTTGTTTTGTGTGTTGGAATATCACATGAGTTAAGTCTGTGGTTACTGTGCAATGTGCATTTCGTGCAAAGTACCCACCTACAGACAAGACCATTTGTGTGTGGTATAAACAATTTACTGAAACTGGGTGTATGTGCAAGCAGAAATCAAGTGGTTGCTCATTAACCACTGAAGAGGACTTGAACGGGTTTGGGCCAGTTTTCTGCATAGTCTGAAGAAATAAACAGGAACTGCAGCTAAGGAGCTATCGATGTTGAAAACAACAGTATGGAGGGTTCTGCATAAGTGTTTGGTGTTTAAACCATACCGCATCTAAAATGGTAAAATTGTCAGATGAAGATCACAGGCGCCGGCTTGATTTCTGTTTACAGTTACATGGCTTAATAAGTTCTGATGATAATTTCCTAGAAAAGGTACAGTTCTGTGATGAAGTGACATTCCACATCAGCAGTGCAGTAAATTGTCACAATGTCAGAATATGGAGATCTGAAAACCACATGCCTATGTGGAGCATCAATGTGACTCTCCTAAAGTCAATGTGTTTTGTGCAGTCTCCAGTCAAAAAGTATACGGTCCATTCTTCTTTGCTGAAGAAACCGTTACTGGCATGACATATCTGGACATGTTGCAACACATCCCGACATTCATATTCCAGCAAGACGGAAGTCCCGCCCACTTCCACTGTGAGGTTTGTCAGTACCTGAACAGTGTTACCAGGATGTTGGATAGGGCGTGTGGCTGGAAATGACCAACCACTGATGCTTTGGCCCCCAAGATCCCCTGACATTAAGCCCTGTGATTTTTTTCTTTGGGGATACATCAAAGACCAGGTATTCATCCCATGATTCCCATGTGACCTCGCCGACCTAAAGGCATGATCATTGCAGCAGTGAAGAATATTGATGCACCCAAGTTGATGCGTGTGTGTGGCAAGAACTTGAATATTGTATCGATGTGTGCCGTGTCACCCATGGTACACACATCGAACACCTCTAGTTGTCAAAAAAAACTTTTTCAGTTTTCCTGTGGCTGTGAACAATTCCATTAAGGTAGGTCCTTTGGTTTTCTTGTTAAAAATGTTTGTAATCATGGAGAACATTATGACGTGCCCTGTAGTTCACACAAACCAATGACTATTAATCCCATTATTCAAACTTCATCCCCTCATAGAAAGTGGCAAGTGCTTTATGTTGTATTATGTACTTTACAGTAGCCTTTTTTAATACAAAAGCTAGATTCCTTTAGACAAATTATGGACAGTAAATCCAGTATTGTTCCACAAACCGAATACATTACAAAATAAATATTCAAGAATTCTCTGTCACTGTCTTTGCAACAGGTTTCTTTTTCTTCCTAATACAACGGTAATGATCATCATAATAATCATCATCATCTTCTTCCTCCTCCTCTTCTTCTTCTTCTTCTTCTTCTTCTTCTTCATCATCATCATCATCATCATCATCATCATTAATGCGGTACAAGTGTCTGTTTTTGTGTGACATGAGGGTCACTAGCCTACTGAATGTCAAACCACAGATATCACACTTATAAGAGCCACTATTAGGTGCCCCCATATCCTGATCGCTATGATCTTTACCTACAGTCGCAGCACCTTGTCTTAAATAACTTGTCCTCAGTAACCCAGAAAATTGTCCAAATGATGATGAAAGTGTGCTTTTGGAAGTGCTTTCTCTACTACTGTCAACTTCATTATCATGAACTGAGTTGTCAGAAGTCTTTTTCACTGATGCTCTGTTCTCAGAGACCATTGCCTCTGGTACCATGTTCTTACAGGTTTCTTTCCCTGAAGTCTGGTCCTCAGAGGTCTTTCTCCTAGTTACTTGTTCTTCTGGTGATGATGAGTTAAATTCTTTGCTCTTGCACACATGGTTGTTGATACATCTCTTGGAAATAAAAGTACCTTCACAACAAGAGCAAGTGTAAACATTGCATATTCCTGGAATTCTGGTCAATACCGCATTTGGCACAAGTCCTTCCTCTGGATCACTTTCATTCACCTCTTCTTCAGGGCTATCACTGACGTTTGTCATGTCTATTTCATCCAAGGCTGACCCTGGAGGCTTATGAAGTACAAATACAACATCAGACTCAGCACTTTCTGAATCATCATCCCTGCTTCCAACCTTGGACTTTGGGCCAGGTTTTCGTGTCACTTTCTTTTTCAGTGTATCTGCATTCCCATGAGATCTGAGATTTAACACGTTATCATTTATAATTGCTGCCTTGGTCCTAACATGATGCTTTGGTTCAAATTTATTTGATTCTGCCGCATTTTTACTGCCATCTTCAGTCCTCAAACATCCAAGTACAGGTTTTACACAATTACTTTTATTTGTATGACGACACCTTGAACGATGTTTTGAAGGCATTTTCCTTTTTTTGGACATCTGAACACTACTCAATGTGTTCTTATGTTTCCTGGATTCAGTTCTTGGAGTCGCAGTCCTCGTGTCAACTCCCATTTTCTCACTTACTCCTGAATCAGGAAACCTACAAAAACATTCAGAATTACTATACACACAAGCACGCCATATCAGCACATGCCAAGAACAGATACATTTTTAAGCAATACTCATAATCAACACACAACAACAAACATGCCTGACTAATAATAAAGTTGAGAATGACTTAAAGCATGAACAGCATGGTATTTTACATTGTTCATTACAATTATAGGTGAATCATGTGCATATACAGCATGCAAAACTTTTGATCCTGCAACTCAGACGAAGAAATCTCTAAAACTAGTTATCTGGTAGGAAAAAAAAAAGAGAATCTCTTCAGTACAAATTTCATAAAATCACATACACATGCAATACACAGTATTCCAGGTCATAAGGTCAATTAGTGTGGGATCCAGCTCTAGATATAATTCTCTTTCAGAAAGTCATATACTCATGGGTTCAATTCACAACAGTTACATTGAATAAAGTACAAAAGAAAGAACAACACTGTGTATTTTCTGAGATTTCTTGTTCAATGTACAATTACAGTTGCACATTTCAGTACTTACGAAAATCATTCCTGGGGCCTCTAACTGCTTAAGCAGATATTCTGACCTTTGTGACCTCAGAATGGGTAACCTTATAAAGCAATGTGGCATTATTTATGCACCTTGCAGCACTGAGAATTCCATGAAGTAATTCTCTCTGTGCATACACCTTGGTTTTCATGTAATCTGACATAGGGTGATCTAACGGGTTCAGATATTATAAGCATGGTGGCCAATTCTCTGTATTGCCTTCACCTATCAATTGTTTAGGGACCTGCTGTGCCAGTTGACAATCCAAATAAAATCTGCAGGTGCTCCATGAAGCTGGTAGTACATCTGATAAAGGTTTGTATGTTCTCTAAGAGTACACTCCATGCAACAAAAATCAATCTCTAATACAGACTAAGACACGTAAGATCCGCAGTTGCTCAGGGATCCTGAACATCATATTACAGAAGACAGACCTCAAAAAGAACCTTGTAAAGAGCTAACATTCTACCATTATATTGTGCACAAGTAAGATGTACATTTTAAGAAATAAAAACACTTGTAAAGAATGCTTTCTTGTAGCAGATCTGAAATCACTTTCAAACATAGAATGTGACAGAACAAAAAATCATGGAAAAGTAATAGGAATATATGTTTTCCTAACACTTCTAGCCCTGCCATCATAGAATATACTAACTTTTGATACACACAAATAAAATAACTGACAGTAAGTGTGTGCATGTGTGAATATACAAGTAACACGTGGGTGGGTGGTCATTGATATTCATCTGGGCTTTTCTTATAATCAGGCAGATACAGTGCTGTCTGTTTACAAGATATCTAACACAAATAACTGTAGTGAAGAAAAGGCAGAGAAAAGGCACACACAGACCAACAAAGGAAAATTAAAAATGATTTGAATTATGAAGCCTCCTGTATGTGTACATCACTTCTGGCCTACAGAACATTTTTAAGTTTCATTTATGACGCACAACATACCAGGAATTTCACTGCAGGGTCAAGATATCTAGAGAATGAGATTTTCCTTGGTTTTCCAAACAAAAGCTAGGATAATACCTCCAAATATGCCATGACCACTTCACAGCATTTTAAATTCATTATTCACCATTACAGTTCCATTTGACACTTACAACACTATGCTGTTAAAAGCAGGTAATATAAGAGCTCAGCCAAAAATCCACATACCCCACAACATTATCATCTGAAGTGCTTTCTGAGTCTGCTGCCACTGGCTCTTCTGCTAGATAGCTATTGCCCATATCAGAGTTAACAAACACTGTGTCTGAAAGAGGATCTGTTGCCGAAAGAGGGTCTTGTGTTACTGAAGTATGCTGCATATTGTTGGCTTGTACTTGTGTACATGGTGCTAGTGCTGGTGCTGTTGCTGGTAACAATTGTGGTGGTCCTGTTGAAAACGTATCTTGACTTTCTTGTTTGATTTGCGGTGACAGTCGTGGTGGTGTTGGCAATGGCTCATCTCTTTTTTCTTCCTCAATTCGTTCACGCTTGATCTGCCCATCTTGCTGTGACTACAAATGAACGGTACAGTGAAAACTACAGAGAACAGTGACTATTCCTGCATACTAGAGTAGAACATATCTGATGATGTTATGTTGCTGAATTTGTTTTGTTTAGGCTTCGTAAACCCAACAATATACCAAATCATAACATAAAGGAAATAATGGTAATAATAAGCCCAATTTACTAGAGAAATATAAAAGTACATAAAAATACAACTTTACATCACTAGCAACTACAGATATAGTGAATGATATTTCAAAATGTGGTAAAATAAAATGCAACATGTCAGTGGCCAATCTGATGCTGCCAAGGCAGACAGTGGTTTAAATGATGAAGAATAAAATTAAAACTCCTATGCTTCACTACTCTTCTATTAAGTGGGGGTTAAAGGAAAGGATCAAACATCAATTTTCTGTATTTTTAAAGTGATTATGAAGGTACACAGGCGCAGAAGTGACAGGGGAGACATAATACCTTCTCTTCTAAAGGCTGGACTGGGGAAATCAGGCAAACTAACCTAACATAGTAAATTATGCTCATAACAGGAAGGAATCTAAGCATTTTAGGCATGTTTGCAAAATTTAGAAAAGCAACTATTAGCTTAGTCACATCTGTCCATCCATCCATCCATCCGCAATGGAACAACTCAACTCCTGCTGGACAAATTTTTTTTAAATTTGATATTTATCTAACCAGTTGTGTGATAACAGTCGCCATTTATTGGTCATAATTTACACTGGTGTAGGATCATTTTCAGGTTTAAAGTAATTTCTGATAAAGAATGTTTCAGGGTAATCAAGGGTCCACTTCAGACATCTTTTACAACAGCAGCCAAATCATAAAATTTTACAGTCACTGGGAACTGTTTCTTACACAAATATCCAAAATAACTCCAAAGCAGCAATTGCTGATATTTTCAAACACATCACCAGCAAAATTCTTCTTAAATCAAATTTGTTCCAAACATTCTGCCAGACCATGATACTCAAACAGGTTCCCTGACGAACAGAAAAGCAAAAACAAATTCCTCTTGATTCAATGTTATAAAAGAGTAACGAGACAAGCAATGTATATATCATGTAATAATGAGGCACATTCATGAAACCATTGTTGCTGTGGAAAAGCAATAAGTATTACATATTCTTAGTGTGTGACTGTAGCCTTAGTTATCCAACATGCAATGTGCTTGTGCCATATTATATTGTTACATATGGCCTTTCTGGCTACATCAAATTTTTCCACATTATCTCATAAATGGCACAATTTTCAAATAATAGTTACTGAACTTAAAATGTGTGTTTTGATTCTTTCTATAACTTGTGTCCGAAACATTTCTCATTCTAAGAAGAATAACAGTATTGTAATTTGTATGTGTATTTTTTTGTTACTAGTATGGGTTTCTTGGTTGTTTACTGTTTATTCAGTTGGGTGTAAAATTGGGCTTGTTAGTACGTGCGTACGTGCATGGTTATATTAAGTAATATGAGACTCTATGAGACGAAAATTTCTATACTGATTGTAATTGCTGATCCAGGGATATTTATAAGGATAATTCGGTCTTATTTATGTACAATTAACAGTATAGCGGGTATAGCTCCCTAATAATGGAATAATAAAAGTACCTGTTATTCTTGTCAGATTATAATAAAACATGAATTTTTTCTATGGATTTCGGAAAATACTGACATACCAAGCAGACAGACGGGCAGACAGACGGGCAGACAGACGGACAGAGATGAAGAAGCTAACAGATGCTTTTCACAGTTCTGTGAATGCGCTTAACAAGCAAGTAAAAGATCATTTAGTTCAAGTGTAACCTATAAAATTAAAATCAGGTATTTTTTTATAGCAGTCCTAATGACAATACATTGAATATTATACATCTTCCATGCAACAGTTATACATAAGAATATATTTATTTCCAACTAATTACACATCTGTTGGAATATACATACATTATTACTTTTCTGACATGTTTCAGCTGATAAAAATAGCCATCCTCTGGGATACTGTTTACACAAAGATGCATTTGATAATGACACATATTGTTGTCAACTCTGCACGATAAAGTGCTGCATTATAAAATTATATAGGCCTACTTAAAAGTTCAATATTTGATATTAAACAATTACTAAAATTAGGTTAAAAGTGTAAAATATTTGTACCAGTTACATGTATCTTTCTTTGCATTCAAACATCTAAAACCAATAGGTCTTGTTGAACATAGCTGGATCATAAATCCAGTTTATCACAAATGATGTACACATGATGATAAGAACACTCTGTACAGAGTAATGCATACGAACTCTCCACAATAACCTAAATTGATCACATGCAATGTCGCCTTTTCACGCGACACAGAATACACCTGGATGATTCTCAGTGTGCAGTGTATCTGTGGAGAAAGGATAACAACAAACCACATGCTGACCTTACGTTACCAAGCTCTGTTGTCCCTATGCTTGGACCAGATGTTAAAGATACGCTCTTTATATTAGTCTATAGAAAAATAATTTCTGCTACCCTCCCCACAAATGTGAATAAACTTAAAGCAAATTGTTCCTCAAAGGATGTGTTAATTTTTTCTTTTATCAAATTCTAAATTCTATTCAGAGGATCATTTAGGAGAGTGTAAACATCCTTGCAAGCACTCTAACAGACAGGCTATAGGTGATAAATTATGGTTTCTTCTGTTCAAAAACATGATTATATACCTACACGTCCAGTACTTGCAAATTATGGGCTGTACTGAGGCCCAAGGATCTCATGTGCTCTCATTTTCCAGCATAATAACTTGAATCCTAAATTGTAAATGCTGTAATTTCCATTAAACACCCAAGATAAAAAAGCTAGTATAAGTATAGAAATTATATACAGTGGAATAATCTCAAGCAGTAACCACAGAATAGCACAGAAATGATGAAAGCAATGCCAGTTACCCTTTATCTGGAAATTCTAATGGTATAAATTTAACAAACTCTGACCAGGGACTAGACCACCAATTGTATATACTGGCTCACCCTCCTATTTGATGATGAGGCAGAAGAAGGAGGAGGAGAATTACTACTACTACTACTACAAAAGTGGCAGCAGTAGCAGCAACAAAGACAAAAACAACAACAACCATGGATTTTGCCATCTGAGGTGAATGTAAGCACATGGTGCAATATACGAAGCAAGGAGTCAGAAGTTAAATATTTATCTATCTAGTCTGTTATCTTACTGGTTCTGCAGGTATGTGCTGCGAAACACCAGGTTGCTCCCACGACACCTGTGTCTTCAAGTAAGCCTCTGTCCTCACACACAATTCCCGAAAATTATAAAATTCATCAAGTTTGAATGCACACCGATGGCAAATGAGTTTACTCCATGGATCTCTCTCATCAACCTGAAATGCAACAAAAAAATAACAATGCAAATAGGCAAAAATTATTTCAAAATCAATGTTGTAGACCGAGTGAAGACAAATTTCCACAAGCTGCACATGAAAAACCTATGAGAAAGACCAAATTTAATGCCATCACACCAGTTCTAGGAGACTAACAAGGTGAGTCAGTAAGCAGGTTACAAATGAATGCATTCCAATACTCATGTACCAAATGGGGTTTGGTTTGCAACAGTAGGTGGCAGCACTTTTCAGAGTACTTTCACACTGCAAGTTAACTGTGCATATGTGAGTGATATGTGTATCTCTAGTGGTTAAATACGGTGACTATACTTCAAGAGTCTACAATCAGAAATCAGTGCTCTGTGGTTTGTTTTTTGTGGGTGAAAGGACAATTTGGCAAAGGATATTCATAAAGAAATGCTTCTTGTGTATGGCAAGAGCCATTTGTTGTGCAAGGCTGTTCACAGATGGGTTGAGAAATCACATGAGGACGTTACAAACTGGATGAAAATGACATAGTGAATTGCCTCATGGAAATCACATTACATGTGACTGTGAGTGAAGCAGAAACAATGATCTCAGCCAACATATCAGGAAGGACAGGTTATGTAGCAGACATTACTGGGTGTTCCCACATCATAATGCAGGATCGTCTGCAAATTTAAAAAGTAAGCACTACATGGGTTCCTTAGTATAGAATGACTGACAAAGGCATGCTCTGGAACACCTATTTTGCTACAAGGGTAAGGGAGATGACACACGTTCAATAGGACTGTTACCAGTGAGGAGTCAAGGGTCCATCACTTCCAACCCAAATCAAAATGTGCATCCTTGCACTAGAAGCATGCCATTCACCTGTAACCAAAAAGTTTAAAGTTATGCCACCAGGGGGACAAGCAATAATGTCCAGTCTTCAAAAGTCTAGTCCTACCATCAATGCCACATCATATTGCCTAGTTCAGTGTATGCTTAAGGAATTTATTTGCAGAAAACAACCTGGCTCCTGAATAGAGAACTACTGCTCCTTATTAACAATGGCAGAGCCCATGCAGCATATGCACTCCAAAAAACAGTTTGGGAACTCAAACAGGAATGCCCTGACCACCTGCTCTACAGCCCAGACCTTGCCCTGAGTAATTTTCAACTCTTTGGTCCACTGACAGAACACCTTGGCGGCAAACATCTTTCAACATACTAAATCATAACTTTCCTTTCCTTGTACCTGTAACTTCTTGGCACACTACACAGTCCTGGAACCCTCTTTTACAACAGTGATAATGGAAAAGGTAATAACAGTATAGGTTATAACTTGTCCCGATCTTAAAAATGTAACAACTCTAAATAATCTGCCAAGAAATGTTTCTAGACCATGAAAATACTGACAAAACCAATGTGCATGGAATGAAGAGAGAACTTGCAACGACTGAATGCTGAAAAGCAGATATTAACTACTACCATAAATGATTTAAAACAAATTATGTACCATCTGCCCTCTGGAAACAACATACACAGGTCTTCAACAAGACCAATTGAATGCTGCAGGCATATGCTGTACACAACACAGGCAATTATGTCAATACTGCATTTCATGTAACCTTACAGGGTTGTAGGAGCAGTTTCATATTTTAGGTATCCTGGTTTCATGCAACCACTGCAAGTCACCATGTCACTGTTAATATGAGGCTACCTAACAGAATAGGCAAATTTTAATTCTGTTCCAATTTCTCATCAGTTTATACATACGTCTTTCATCAAAATATACCCATCAACTGAGGCTTTGGTATTCAAACACTTTCATGAAACCCTGCGGTTCCATGGGCAAATTGCAGGAGTTCAAAAAGCATATTTCCTTGACAGTTAAAATGGTAAATATAATTTTTATAATTTTGAAAGCATATTTATTTTTCTCCCCCTTTCGTGCGTAATCGCCATGGGTTTTCACTGTAATCAGAGTAAAAAAATGGGTAAATATGTTATCTCTTTGAATA
>Ga0123353_10011838_pt1 | contig 12330 bp, 10 predicted proteins | sample TergutLab28metaG_3_FD_92763 | JGI IMG/M metagenome (GOLD analysis project Ga0123353, IMG submission 92763) | Labiotermes labralis P3 segment gut microbial communities from Petit-Saut dam, French Guiana - Lab288 P3 | ecosystem: Host-associated > Arthropoda: Insects > Digestive system > Gut ... | reverse complement strand
AATCTTGAAGTCCTGTCTTCATCCATACATTGTTCAATTATGACCACTCACATGTCTATGTGAATGGACACGTAACATCTACCATGATGTATGTCAGCAGTTGATATTCTACCATGATGCTTGTCAGTAGTTGATATTCTTCCACTTCTGAAGGCCTGTAACCACCTTGCAGCTGTTCAGTATGCTAGAGTACTGTCACTCAGTGCTTTATGCGTGTGTTCATGGCTCTCTCATGCATTTCTGCAATGGACAACTGCTGCTTTCATGTACCAACATTGTTAACACTGTATGAACTTTGATTCCCAAATGAAGTTGACCCCCCCCCCCCACACACACACACACACACACTGTCATTTGCACACAAAATGTGTGTGCATTGCTGTACATATTCACTTCCATCTGATGCTAACATCTGCCAGTACATGTAACATGCTTTCAAACATTTATATTTTATCACATGAAATTATTAAATTACACTTTATTCTTTCCATTATAGGACCAATTATCACCACAAGGCATGCCAGATAAAGGGTTGCAGCGAGTGACTCACATCAAGTCTCGTGTTACGTTCAACATTCTTACTGATGATATCAGTCTGCCAACAAGAGATTTGCCTCCCGAAGTTATACGCTTGCTCACGTAGGTAGCACATGCTCTTTCCATTACATTGTAGGACTGATGGTATAAATGTTGATCAAATGTACTTAGGCACTTCCACTGTTTCACCTATAACTGCTCATCACTGGCATTGATGCTTCATTTTTCTTGTTTCTGAAGGTAATTCTAGCAACTCTGTATGGCTTTTTCTGGGTTAATGTTATTTACTGTAGGTACTGTTTGTTACAACAGCTCTAAAAACTGTAATCATCCAGGGTGATTCAACAGAATGTACTTAAATTAGGCAGTAGGATTCCAATAAGATTATTTAAACATAGGTTTCTGTTGCAGTGTGACGCCTAAAATGGAGTATCTACCTGTGGTGCAATATGGTTTTCTGAACAGTCGTATTCGAGACCTTATCCACATTACAAGCAATCTTACGTCTGTAGACATAATGCTTTTGTACTCACCCATTAGCATTGGAAAACTCAGGTAGGTGCAGTTCCACATTATGCTTATTATCATCTGCTAAGGGTATAAGCCATTTTCCGGCTTGTTCCATCTTCACAGGCTTTGGTTTCTTCTACATAATGTTCCAAATGTTCAGAATTTAAATTGTTATCTACAGTAACCATGGCCACAAGATTATATGATTGTAGCAGCTACACTCAAATTGTATGTGCATTTTCATTCTGTGTGTCTCAGTAAATGCCGTTTTTCAGCTGTGAAATTACTAGAGTGCGGTTGTTTGAGAGTCATCCAAAAGATAATTTGGCAATTAGCTGGGAGACACAAATGTTGTTTATCATTGTACCAGCCCTTTAGTGTTTTGTCAGGTCCAGAAACCCAGGGATTTTTGACATATTATTAAATTCTAACTATCATGAGTATAAGAGGTATATTGTAATATCCTTACCACATTCTGAGGGATAAAGATTGATTTGAATATAAATATGGACACATCATTCTTCTAGAAGAATATAAAAAATTTATTACAAGAATAATGAAAATTTACAGAAAAAAATATGCGCAAAACACATTTCCTATATTTACAAATAGTTTAGCTCTGTGTGGTACAATTTGAAGCACTCTGGCATGCAGAGTGGCACTTTGCAATCAGGACACCATCACACAGTCTCTTTTCTTTCTCTTTTTCCAGTAGACCTCTTAGATTTCTCTGAAAAAATTTTACACACTCTAGTAGGATGTGCCTCCTTGCCAGTAGGGGGTATTCATCGGCAAAGTTCCTTCCCAAAAGTCTGTTGTTTGATGATGCTTGTGAAACATCATTTTGGGCAACTGTTCCACCTTTCTCAGCAAATCCCTCTCCAACCTTCTGCAGGAAGAAGTAACAATTATTTCTCTGATTTTCATTCCTAGTCTCACGTTACAGTATATATGCATTTACAGTTGCTATGACTAACATGTGAAAAAAAAGTTCCTTTCACCACTTCAGTTGTTTTATCTTAATTACGTAATAGGAAATTATTTGGTCAGCCCTGTCAACACCATTTTTGTTGAGGTTGTAGTCTAGAATGGCAAATGAGTTTGATTTGGTTTTTACTCCATTCTTACATCGAACTTCCACATTGGTTGTGGTCATTTTATGTGCTGTTGATAAACACAGAACATTTCTATTATCCTTCCATTTGAAACATGGCAAATGATCTCTTCTCATGAACACACACTCATCACATCTCGTTTTATTTGACACAACATTTTGTCTTGGGAGTTCTTTTCGATTTAGCATGCATGTACCTACAGCTTTGGTCTTTCTTGCCCACCAGAAATCAAAAACAGCTGGTGAACTGTCAAATCTGTCCATGAAAACTGTATGCCCCTTAACAAGATAACCAGAAAGTAATCTCTGAAACAGTCCAATGATTGGGTTGTCCCGTTGACCTTTACCAGTATACACAGAAGTGCGCACAGCATACCCTGTCTTAGAGTCACACACTGTAAACATCTTTATACCATACTTGTCAAGTTTGTTCTTTGTGTAGACATGGAAGATTACTCTTCCCTGAAATCCACATACACCTTCATCAATGGTAAGATTCTCATAAGGGGAAAATGATATGGTGAAATGAGTCAGCAGATGATCCAAGATATATCTGATTTTGTGCATAGGGTTATGGTTGGCTTCATTTCTGGGAATGTACGTTGCATCATCATTGACATGCAAATTTGATAGTATCACAGTGAACCAATTTATTGACATTACTGATCCTGAAAATTGAGTGGAAATAAAGTTGCGTGTTGACCAGTAATCTTTGAGTTTAGGTTTCTTCACCAGGCACATGTGGATTATTACAGCAAAAAATAAGTACATTTCATGCAGCCTTACTCCAGTACATTTTTGCCATATGCTATGAGGCTTTAGCGTATTGGTTCTCCTCCGTTTGTCTGCTCTTGATTTATCATACCTGTTTGTTTCTGTTTTGATATGTTTTATCATAAATTCTTGGAAGAAAAGAGAAAAAAAATCAAATGGTGTGGAGCTGTCATCCACTACTGCAGTTGAACCACTTTGCTCAGAAAACTGAGGCAAAGAAGGTTTCTGATCTAAGATTGACCATCCTAATTCAGAATCGGAAGTTCCAATCCAGGAATTCTCTTTCCTCTTGCTTGATGGGCTTGAGGATGGTGATGCTAGAGGTACCAGACTGGGCAGAATCTGTTTGTGAAGAGACCAGCCTTCATAGTGGAGTGTCATTTTCTTTAAAAATATAGTAATAATTAGCTGCTCAGTAAAATATTACATTCCTGGAACAATATTATTGCTAAAGTAATGGGATCTTGCAATAATTAGAACAAATGTTTTGAAATTCATTCCTATACAAGGTGATCACATACCTGGATCGGAATCTGACTCAGAGGGCTATATTCCATTTCTGATACATCTCCTTCTGAACCAGAATCGCCCACAGTTTCATTTAGAGCTTCTGCAATGTGCACATCATCGAGAAAATGGGACAGTCAAGATGAACATCACACCTACAGCATGAACTGCAGACCACAATGTGACTGTAAACAGCTGCTTGTGCTTGTTTCTTGTTTTTGAAATAGTGCAACAAAACATCCCCAGATGGCAGCACCATATAGAGGGCTAGTCAGTGAAAGGTTCCATGCAACCCAAACTCGAGTTCAAGTCGTGTGTGTTACAGAATATACATGGATATATAGGCACGAGCTATGCTTGGGCGTGGACGTTGCAGCAAGCTGGAAGAGACCTAGCCTTACTAGGGCTTGGGCTTCAAAGTGTTATGTAAACTTTGGCTGCATGTGAAATGCTAGCAGCCATGGTGACACAAGATCCTATATGTGTTATGATTTCTCTTCAGTACTGCTTCATTAGATTGTTGAATGGCTACTGTGAAGTGAGCTTATGCCTTGTGTACCAGCAAACCATAATGCTGAGTCCCAGACTAGCACCTTTACTAGGACTGGAAAATCCTGATTATGGTGCTCTTTCTATGATGTGGGGGAACTATGAAGTATGCATCACAACAAATCAACACGCTAGTCTTAGTATGATGTCAACAGATGTCCTGAGGATAGTAGTAGGACCAGCACCCAAAATTATGGTGGCGGGATCACTGTTACACATTGTTGGAGAATCTGCAGTAATGCTATTGTATGTAACAAAATTACAGATTAATGCTTCATGTTGAAACTGCACTACAATCAATTCTGGCCCTGGGGTTTACTGAAAAGGATGTGGATGAGATGAAGGGTATCTTTGCTGATACGAATCTGTACCTATTGTGCATCACAGTTTCTGTCGCAGCATTGCATGTGAGTAGTGCATAACAAATGGAGTTGACATATTTTTAACAGTGTGTGGGTTTGCATGTGTTATGTTTAAGGCCCCTTGATATCAATATATATATGAAAGAACTTGTTAAAACATCCATTTTTCGGTTTTTGGTGCATGGTGTTTGTGTTCTTTCATTTTACGGTGTGTGTCAGCAGTTTTAATGTATGTGAACTCCAATGTCTTACACTTTTCATACCATTGGAGATAACACACAAGATGCAGTTGCTGTTTGTGTGTCATAATTTACTGATTCTTATGAATTTGACTGTTTTTTCAGCTCTTGTTTGATTTCCTGGCCTTCAAGAATGACATTAGCTTTTGGCATCGCAAGCGAAGCTTGGTGGGCTTATCCAGCCGGACTGTGATGTGGAGAGCATTCAGTCAGGCTGTTGTGTTTCTTTATCTCCTGGATGAGGAGACGTCACTGTTAGTTCTTGTGCCATCAGGGATTGGTACTGTGATAGAGGTAAGAGAGACACTATGGACTGTACCTGCATGCACCTGCCCAGCTTGCCAGTGGTTTTATAAATAGACATAGCTTTGTAGAATATCTCTGGATTAGGGATTCTATTCTTGGGGGAGATGATAATGTGTCAGTGGGTTATTGCCTCATAACAGGATACAGTTACTATTTTATGCAGCATTGCATTCCAGAAGACTGGAATCCTCATCTATGCTGCTGTGAAAACATGAAGACTCATATTTCTGGATTGTTTTTGGCCTTTAGTGTGTGTAATTGTATTTTACAGAAGCCTTTTTGTTACTGAGGTATTGGAGGGTAAGATGTGGAAGATTTGAATTGTGTTACTTGTGTCCTGTATAGTATAGTGGATTATAGTTCTTAAGCAGCAGTTTGCCAACATATTCTTAGTATGTGATAACAGGGAAGCCTAGGCAGTGGAAGTAAATTAGTGCAGGTAATTTGAAGTAGACACTAGACATAAATAAATGTAAGACAGATCACTGTCTTTTTATCTGTCTCCTAGATAATGTTGACTAAGATAACTATAGGCAGTGTACTCCTTCAAGAAACTTTTAAAATCTAGTTTTCGGTTGTGAATGTGCAGTGACTGCAGTTATATAAAATGCGTAAAGGGAAGAGTGTGAATTTACTGTAAGAGTGAGAATACAGCAGTCCCTTACCAGATACAGGATTTTGTGTTCTTGAGAAATATTACAGTTTGAAGACCAGGGCTTAGGGGAAATTGCAGTTTAGCTACCTAGTCTTGCCATAAGTTCTGTTACAAGTATGTTGTGACCTAGGAGGAAAGTGAAACAAAACATCCACTTTTTGAGCCAAATAATTTATTAGCAATAGTTTTAAATTTTTATTTATAATAATGTCACTCAATATGGCCACCCTCTGCTTCGACGCAAGCCTTGAGATGCTCTGGCCACTCTGTTATCACCGCACACACTGTCTCAAGGGGGATCTCTGCTGCAGCCTTCATGAGAGATCTCTTCAGGCTCTCTAGGTTGTTGTGACGCTTTTGGCAAGCAGTGTTGTCCAAAACAGCCCACAGTTTTTAGTCCATGGAATTGGGGCCTGGACTCCGCGAGGGCCATTCCTCAGTGCTGATGAAGGCTGCATTGTTCCTCTGCAGCCACTCCTGAGTTGTCTTGGCTTTGTGGGCAGGAGCTGAGTCCTGCTGGAAGACCCCTTCCTGACCATTGAAGAGGGTCGTGTTAAGAGGTTTCAAAACTCCTTATAGCACATCCTCATGATATACTCGGGCACCGCACCAGTTTTCACACCTTTCTCACAAAAAATGAAGAGATGTCACCGCCTGTTGGGACACCCCCCACTAAACCATGATGTAGAATGGTTGTACTGCTCCTCGATGGTGAAGATTTTCTCATCCATGAAGAGGATGTTTTTGTGCCCATGCTCATCATGCCACTGGAAGAACTGCTGTGCTCTTGTTTGTCAGATCCCCTTCAAAGCGTGAGTAAGTAGGTGTCCCTTCAACTGCCAGTACGCTGTCATGTGTAGATCGTCCCTGATGAGGCATGACATCAATTGGGCTGATATGTTCAGCCCTCTGGACATGATCTTTTGTTTCCGGAGCGGATTTCAGTGAAGCTACTCCCACACTGTTTTGAGAGCGGCCTCAGTCCTCACTTTTCTCGGGAGTCGTGACCGAGTTCTGTTTTCAACCCTCCAGATTTCCTTATAATGTTTACTTGCCCAATAGATGAACATTCTTGAAATTTTCATTGGTTTTAGACTTCAAAAATTTGAGAATGGGATTTTCCGCATTTATGAAGGGCAGTCGCAGCCAAACGGTTTTCCTTGACACCCCACTCCATATTGACACTTTGACCGACGTAAGCAAACTGCCTGGGCATGAGTACCTGAAGGTACAATAGTCCAGAAAGTAGCCATCCATTCAACTCTTCCGCCTCATTGTCTCTGGCTGTGGAATACATGAAACTTGTGGCAGGACTAGGTAATTACTGTCTTGTTCTTGTTAATGGTGCTGTGACAAAATGTACACTAAAGATAAATAAAATACATGGCTTTCAGTTCTGGAAGGCTCAGAAGGTGATAAGAATAGAGGTATCACTACCAAACAGAGAGTGCTACTATGCACGGCTAAAGTTTGTGTCAAAGGGTTCGACAGCAGCAGAGCAGCAGACGCAGCAGTTTGATGCAGAGAGCATGAAGTACCTTTCATATGTTCTTTACCCCCTCTGCATTGGTGGAGACATATACTCTCTTCTCTATGAACGACACAAAAGGTATGTACTGAGCATGAAAGCTTGTGCTATATTCTTGCATCATCAGTACCTAATCCTGCAGCTTGTTTTGCCAAGTTAGTTTTCCTTGTATTATTTGAATTTAGAACTTCTTAGTTACAGAAAAAGGAGATGAGACTTATAAAAGTCGTTCTTTCTTTCTTTCTTTCTTTCTTTCTTTCTTTCTTCCTTCCTGAAACATCAGATTTCACTTCTTGTGTAAATATCAGTTTGTTTTGTGTTGAATTTCTGAACAGTTTTTGTGCCCTGTGCTGTGTATTACGATGATGTTTTAGTCCATAAAATGTGAAATTCTCATTGTGTCTTGGCAGCATTTCCTAAAGGTGAAATGGGGAGTCAAGGTAAATCATTATGCATTACTAACCTGGCACATAGAAGTGAATATTAAAGATACAATTTCTTTTGCTTTTTCCCTGTGAAATGTGCCACATACCCCATTGGATAGAATGCTGGTTAGGTTGGGCTGCCTCAGGGAGTAGTTTGGACATATACTGTGTCACTTCTGAAAATTATTTCTTCAAAGTCCAGTCCATAGCCAGTCTTACTGAGCAGTAATGGCTAATGAAGTTAAAGACATAAATATGGCACAGAACATACATTTTTTGCACTTTGCTCTATATATGGAAGGTGTTAAAGTTTTATGAAACCTGACAGAACTGAAAACATTAAACTTATATTTCTGCTTGCAGTTTTAAACAACATTTGCTTCACCCATAACGTACTGTGTCACTGAGTGGATGTTGACAAGGGTCACAACCTTGTTTAGTCTAATGTAAATTAGTTCTCATGAGAAATTCAAATTTTTTTTTTTTTAATTTCAGTCAAGATCTTTGTTAATTTAAAAAGACAAAATTACCAGACCTCCTGGTAGATAGTTTGGTAACACTTTCTATGATCTGATTACATTAATTAGAACACAGTACTGTATTTCCTAGACAGTGGACAGTATTGTTTGTATTTATTAAAATTTTCCCATGTGCATTTTGTGCGATTTTTTCTTAATTGTTATCTTTCTTTTTGCAGTTGGTACTCCTGGAGTGTTCACAGTTTGGTGAATGGTGTTTATGCCTTTGGTTTTCTATTTATGTTGCCTCAGCTCTTTGTTAACTACAAATTGAAGTCAGTGGCCCATTTGCCTTTTAAAGCCTTCATGTATAAGGTAATTTTGAGCATGATGAAAAGTACTTTAGTTACAACTTATAAGTATTGAAACTGTATTTGATGCTGGATATTGTGCTTTCTGTGGCTATGCAATTTGAGAATAGTGGTAAATGATACAAGATGTTACGAAGTTACTCCTGTTCCTAAGCACCTTAACTTGAAACTCTCTAGTAAGTATGTTGATAAAGCTTCACACATTAATCCTTGTGCTAGATGACAGTAATTAGCATCTTGTGAATTAAGGACAGAGTATTGATTGTTAAGTGTCAAAGTATCTTGTCAGGAAAAGTAAGTCCTGTCATCCAGTAGGTATCATATCAAGTCAAGTCAGTTCCTGTTACTCCACTTTGGAGCATGGGGTGTTTGCTGACTGTTTCCAGCTGTTGCCCTGACCTGTTTCCAAATCTTTCCCACTATTTGTTCTTCGTACTGTTGTTCTCCTCCAGCTAGTCCTTGACCTTCCCTTTCTTTGTTGTCCTTGGTAGGGGGTTACAACTGAAAGCCTGTTTGTATGTGATAGAGGAATCCTTCCTCTGTATTTCTTATCCATTTCCAATTCCACAGTTTGATTTGCACTGCCACTGGTTTCTGTTGTACATATCTCCACATTCTCCACATTTCTTCAGTTGAGAGCACAAGCCAGAAGATATTAAAAATTTTCCTCAGGGGCCTTTTGATAAATTTTTGCATGGTGTTATGTCATTTTGTTGGTTTGTGCTTGTAACTCCATGACATTATATACAGGAAAATACAGAAATTTTTTTGACAATGACATCTAAGTTTGCTTTTTGCACACTGATGATATAAGATGGCATTCAGTATTTTGTCACACAGCTAATGTTCTTATTGAGATCACATTTGTGTCAACATCATTTGTCTAATTGTAGTGTGCAGGTTTAATGTTCAGAAGGTTCCAGGTTTAATCCTAAATAGTGCCAATAATATTGGGAATAAAGTGAGTTTAGTGGTAACCAGTAACCTGGAGACATGAGTACAGCAGACTGTGGACATGCACTGTATGAAGCATGTTCTTGCGATAATTTGCAGTGTTCATAACTACTGCTGTAGCAGGTTACTACTACTTCTGAATGTGTACTGCATACTTTTTATTCATACTAGCTAAAATACCGATTCTTCATATGGGTTTTTGCACACAGTAGTCTATATGACATAATTAAATTGCTCATTTATTGTATTACAAATCATTAATGAACTCAAGCTTGTTGCTTGTTTGTTTGTATGTCCCTTTAACCTTTTTGTTGGACACATAAAGATCAGTATACTGAACTGTTCTTGCTTATAAAAAAGGGGGTTCTGAATATGGGAGAGTGTGACATCCCACACTTTTGCTGTTATTTATTGTTGTGGTACCACATGATGGAGATCTTTAAATATTATATGAATCACTTTACAAATTATGACCTAAACCAGTACACATCATGGGAAGACAAATGTTTGTAGCAGTACCTTTGAAAAGGACTTGTGTTAATTTTACAGAGAAGTGGGAAGAAGATAGCTGTAGGTGTGTGGTAGGTCATTTGTTTGTCTCCAGCACTAAAGCAGTGTATGAAAACAATGGAGGAAGGAATTGTTATCAAAGTGAGAATTGCACAGTGATTTTACTTGTATTATATTTTCTGAATAATATTTTTGAACCATGCACGGGTTGAATGTTTCAAATAATGTGCCCTGCTGGTAGTTTCTCAAGTCCCCTAGAGAAGGTTGGAAGAGCCATGAGAAGTGTGACAGTGGACAGAGAGGTGAGAGGAAAACCAAGGAACCATGTGGGCTGCTGATGCTGTGAAGTTCGTGTGGGTTGGATGGTACCAGAAGTGCTTCCAGATGGCAAAACTGCAACAGTGGCACTAGTAGGCAATGGTTCTGGGTGAAGCGAGAGGGAGCTTATGCTGTGAAATGCTTGCACATGAGATAGTGCCAGAAATGCTCCCATAATGGCACACCTGTAACAGTAATGCTAGGAGGCAGTCCAACATGTGAAGCAAGAGGGAGACAACACTGTGGAGTGTGTGTGTGTTAGATGGTGCCAAAAGTGCTTCCAAATGGCATGCTGTAACAGTGACACTATGAGGCAGTGTGTTGGGAGAAGCAAGAGATGGAAGAATTCATACGGTATAACTCCTAAAGTTCGAGGGGCTGAGGAGTTGTGACCGAAATTGAAGCAATGTTGAAAACTGAAAATCTAAGCTAGTTTATGGTGGGGGATCACCAGCCTTAATAGGTTAGTGGATTTAAATAGAAGTTAGTGAACCATTAAATATCTTTGGTGACCAGTAGAGTAGTACAGCGAGTTGTTGATACTTGTGACTTACACCCCCATGTCTGTCCCACTTCACATGATAGTCCTGTAAAGGAAGGGCCCTGAACCAAGGGAGAGTCCATCCTGTGGTTCATGTTAGTATGGTACTTTGGGCAATGAAAGAATGGACACAGGCAGTGGGAGCTGAAGTTGGCCCCCTGTGCTGACACGCTACCTACAGTGCACAATCCTTTCCACCAACAGCTCAGGCTGTCTGCCCTAATGCCCTCCTTCCCCTAAAGAAATGAGAATGCTGAGAGGTAGAGGGTAAGGTGGTGCTGTGGTTGGTGTCCAGGGGTGAGTGTGAGGGAAGTCACAGTGGGTTGAGGTAGTTGCTAGACAGCGCAACCAAGGGGAAAAATCTGTGTTCTCTCTTTCATCAAGAAAAAATAATGATCCTTACTGCAGTAACTTTTCTTTCAGGCATTCAATACGTTTATTGATGACCTGTTTGCATTTATCATCACTATGCCTACTGCTCACCGTGTAGCCTGTTTCCGTGATGATATAGTGTTCCTCATCTATTTGTATCAGAGGTGGTAAGTAGAAGCTGCTGTTTCTTTTCTTAGGTGGGATTTGTTTTGTATAATGCCAAATTTCTCAAATGCCTCCTACTCCTGAATAAGCCACATGCCCAAGTTGCAAAAGAGAGAAAAAATGCAAAAGGGGTTTACTTGAATATGCAATAATGTTGGGGTGTAAGTATATAACAAAAACATCATGTCTTGAAATTGGAATGCAGTGCTCTTGATTTTCTGATACAAGGTTGTATCTTTCAGGAACTTATGTTATGCCACTAGGACACTCTTGTCTATTCACACAAGTTGTTTCTTGCAAAAACAAATTATCATCCATCCCAGGTTTATGTTACTTGCACAGTGCTAATGTGTTGTTGAACCCATGCTCACTTAAACGGCTTGTTCTTGTTTATCTATTTACACAGTTCTTTGGTTTCAGAAAACTGCATATTTTCCCCTGGCATTGCAGTTTTTGTTATTCATTATGCCCATTAAATTATTTTCAGTTTTTCATGATCCATAAAAATACCATGTATTTCATCCTTTAATACACATATATAGCAGAATGCATGAGTATGCGAAAGGTGAAAGTAACTGGCCTGGGTGGATAAAGGAGAACTATAAACATTCTTAGTCAGGTTAGCCAATACCTTTTCTGAGACTTAAACTAGCGATCTATCAGGTACAACTCAGATATAAGGTTTGCAGTTTTTATGGCAACTAAACAGAGTGAAATCCTGCATATCATCCTTGTCAGTATGGATTGAAATTCCTTTGTCTCAAGGACTGTCCTTGCCTCCATCGTCAGTGCTTGATGGAGGCAGAGACAGTCTCAAGAATGGAAGTTTATTTTGTACTCTCATGGCTTTTCACCTGAGAAGACTTCACTATAGTTGGATGATTATCACCAAGCTAATACACTCAGTTGCACCTTCAGTTATTTTATAATACTGTGCAATACTTGGTCATGCATCATGTGACTTACAGGCTGTATCCAGTGGATACAACACGGATAGATGGCGTGGATGACATGAGCCAGCCAAGGCAGCACAAGAAAGTCGACTGACAGAGGTGAAAGCAATATTAACAACAAGTTGCAGCATTTAAAATTATTATATTACAAGCATTCCATTTTAAATAGTTTTTTTTTTTTT
>Ga0123353_10011837_pt1 | contig 12330 bp, 9 predicted proteins | sample TergutLab28metaG_3_FD_92763 | JGI IMG/M metagenome (GOLD analysis project Ga0123353, IMG submission 92763) | Labiotermes labralis P3 segment gut microbial communities from Petit-Saut dam, French Guiana - Lab288 P3 | ecosystem: Host-associated > Arthropoda: Insects > Digestive system > Gut ... | reverse complement strand
CCGCCTTATGGGCGACGTGATTTTGAGCGGCAGGAAAACGGGGTGGTATTTTCGAGTGGACGGCGAGAAAATATCGGCTTGTTTTCAGTAAGGAGGGCGGGCATAGCGTTCTTCCGTCCTTCGTCCCTTTAGTGTTTTCTAGCATTAACGTCGGGTTAGGTCGTCCCGATGTTACAATACATCGTATTAATGACAAACTTATTCCTTGTCGTTCTCTTCGCCTTCTTCATCAGCGAGTTCTTTCAATTCACAACTTTCAGTTAGAAAGGTTTTGTTTGACAAATGAAGCTGATAATCAGTAACGAGTGCTCTATGAAGTCTGCTAGTTTTTCTTGTAGTTTAGCCTGCTCGTCGATTAACGGTTTGTTTGCTAAATAAGGCTCTTGGAAATTATCCCTAACAACTGACCCGTCAGACGTTTTAAGTCCGTGCATGATACAACGGACGGATATATTTCTTTCAGAGCATCATAGCAGACATATTTGCCGTCATTCTCATTATCCAAAGCTACGGCAATGATATTTGTTCCACGCTTGATGATTTTAACTGCGGCGTTTGCTGTATCCTTTGAGGACACAGGCGGGTAGTATTCGTCGTATTCATGCGCGGGAACACCATCGGCGAGAACGATAATAAGCCGTTGGGAGCAAGTCGTGTTTGTGATTAGAAACCGTTCTGCCCAGAACAGAGCAAGTCCGTCCCGGTTGTCACCACCCGCTGAGAGAGTCATTAGGTTTAGTTTTTCTTCGTTTCGGGCGTTGAAATTTACCAATATATTTACCTTAACAATCGGCTCATGGAATCCCGCCCTATGCTCAACAATCGCGTGGGTAATGCCTTGCTTTTTCAAGACCTCATGGAGAATGACACTCGAAATCATCGCGCTGTCGTTTCTCGAACCAGCCATTGATCCCGAACCATCAATCAAGAGGAGTACCACTATATCAGGAATACCATAATCCTCTGCATTTCTATACCAATACCGTTTCTTTACGTCGGCTAGTCGAGTTGATGTTATTCCGCTCCCAAATAGCTTTTTTTCTTCCCGCACGGGTATACGAGCTTTCAATAATTGCGTAAAACGGCTGTTGTAGGAGTTAATGTTAATATGATACTTACTGTAGACGTTTTGATACGCACGACGCATGTTCAAGTTCGGTTTTGGCTTTGTTTCTATAATTTCTATATCCTTGTGAACCTTTGCGCAATCAAACTGCGTCCAGTTCCATTTAACGACAATAGGCTCCGCCAGTACAATTTTCAATGCGGCTTGTTTCTCACTTTTGTAGTCCTCTGCGACTAATGCAATCTGCTCTCCAAAATCCCTTTTCTGCAACTCGTTTCCATTCAAGTCCGTAAACAGGTGGCGCGACACGGTCACAGTTCGTCCGGTGCGTTGAAATGTGCTTATTGTTTTGTCGTCACCTGAATGCGTCTTAATTCCCGGTAGCATCCGTTCAAAAAGTCTTTCGTCGAGAACATCTTCACTGTCGGGGATTAGTGGTTCAATAATATCAAAAATATTTTGCGTGTAATTGTACCGCACCTTTGGCTTGCCACACACGCTGCCGTCCAAGAATAACTGCTTTGTGCGCTCCACATATTCCATAATGGATTCATGTGGTTCTCCCTGCACAACCATCGGATAAAGCAAGAACGTACCCATATGATTGAGATATTCAACAAAGGGGAGAGGTTCATGAGATTCATCGGCTTCATGCTTAAACGCACGGTCTACCGTTCCCTCAATCGTGGTGTTGGAAAATAGAATTGCTAATCGTTCAAATTTCAGAAACAATTCAAGGTTGTCGAAAACGCTGCACCCGACCGCTTCGATAAAAGCATCCTCAATTATGTTGCTTATCAAGGCCAATGTTTTTTTTCTGATATTTGTTGTGGCTCTTTCGTCGTCCTTTATGCCGCTTGGGAAATCAGTATATAAGATGTGTAGGCATTCATGGATGTTCTGCCCTCGCGTAATCATTCTGAGTGCATACCACGGGTCAGAGGATATTTGACAGCCTATTTGCATATAGTCTTCTGCACGGATAAGCGCATCCTTATCGACAAAAACCTCACCAATAGCAGGGTCTACCACAATGTTTCTACCGTCTGTAAACGCTTGGTTTTCGTTGATAAAAAACAAGCGTACCTGTTCGTTTTCCGTCAGCACCTGTGCAAAAGTTTCTTCAATGCTACGGTTGAAGTCGCATTGAAATAGGCGGAGAGTTTTTTTATCATTCCTTTTCATACTCTACATTCCACGCTTCCTCAAACCTCTTGCTTTCCGAGTCACAAAAGTCAGCAAATTTATCATCGACATCAACAAACAAGCCTTTACGATACATTGTTGCAAGGTTAGCTAACGAACAATAGCTTGCGATTTCTCCCGTCAAAGCATATTTGGAAAAATACTTAAACGCCATTTCGTAGTCTTTTTCAACTATCTCGCCCTTTGCATAGAAAACGCCAAGATCACCCCAAGCGATTTGAGCATTGGTAAATGAATAAAGCAAGAACGCTTTTTCCTTATCAATCTGTACCCCGCCTGTTCCTTGATAATAAATATCGCCAAGGTTGAACATAGCTTCACGACACCCACTTCTGACAGCTTTATGATAATAGTAAAGCGCAAATTCAATCATAGCCTGTGATTTCGATTTGCTATCGTAATCGTAGCGGTTAAAGCAGTAAAACGCGATATGATACATGGAGTCTCTATCGCCAGACTCTGCTGCAGCAAGTGCATCGTTGAAGTGAGGAGTCGCATCAAATTGTTCAATTATTGGATTTTCTAATTTGAGTTCGGCTAATTCTGCAATAGGGTACTTAGGCTCTTTATAGTTGAGAAAATCACTTTCGATAAATTTATTGAAATTGCTATCGTCTTTGTCATCAGTATGGCAGGTGATGTTCACACCCCATTTGCCGGATTCTATCTCATTTAACAAGCGCTTTGCTTTGATGTAATCGCTCTTAAAAAACTCTGGAGGGTCGCCCCTTTCAATTCGCAACTCAAAACCCTTTATTGCATCCTGAATGTACTCGCGAAAAATACCTGAACTGCTGTCGTTCTCATGCCATCTATATCCATACTCACCGATACGCAGACGAACATTGGCATAGCTATCATCGTGAATGTTTCCGTCAATGATGCTATCGCTTTTTTGGTACAGCTTAAAAGCAAAAACTTGGTCTGGCTCAACATACCTGCCATGATAGTACATATCTCCAAGTTCATATATGCAGTTTTGCTCTCCGAGCAATGCGCCTTTAACGAAATATTTGAATGCAGTTTTATAATCAGCATATCCGCCATCACGAAAGTTATGAAACCCTTGGGAATAGCCTAAACAACGGAACGCTTTCGGGTGTAATATCTCAGCAGCTTTTCTATACCAATCAATAGCCAGGGATTCGTCTTTGTTGACCCCCCTGCCATAATCATACATCGCCCCAAAATCAAGCATAGCATCGCCATGCCCTTGAGCTGCAGAGCGCCGGAAGTAGTCAACAGCTCGTTCCAGCCAGTCTGGTTCTATCGGCTCATTGCTATTCTCCCAGACAATATAAGATGCAACCCGGTATTGAGCTTCCGGGTCTCCATTATCTGCTCTTTGAATAAGCTCAAACAGGTTATCCATCATTTTTCACCCATTTATTCTGCCTTACTGCTTCTTTGACTTCCTCTGTTACATCATCCCAACCGACAACATCAGGGATTATCCCCAATGCAAACATTCTGAACATTTTCTTCACTTCGTCTATACTTGAAAAGTACCTTCGATAGTAAATAAAGTCTCCGTCTACTTTGAAATGCACCTCAACCATGAATTCGATTATTGGTTTGTCGTCCCACTTGATTACGGTTTGTATACAGTCGCAGTTGTTCACCATTGGTTTAGAGTTTAGAACGATATAGTAGTCCAGACTCGGCAATAGTTCGTCGAGAACAAGCTCAATCATTTCAGGCGAAGGGTTTTTGATATTCTGTTCTGAAACGCCTACGCCCCTTTTGTATCTCAACGTATATTCCATATATCCTCCTGTCTATGACCATTTATATAGGACTAAAATCCCGCGTATTGTATCCTCTAAAATGCGGTCGCACTTAGCTATGGGGATAATCGTTTTTTCAGCGGCGGCGATGTACCCCTCATACTTGGCAAGTCGCGCCCAATTTTCGAGATTGCGGGGCGAGATTACGATGTCGAGTTCTTCACTCTCAATTTTTTTCTTTAGTTTATGATAAACTCCGAGAATCTTATCCGTTTTATCCTTGCACTCAGGGATACGGGCTGTTAGCATTTTTACAATGGCTTCATCGGCTAATGCGGCTAACTCTACTACGACGTTAAATCGGTTATATAACGCTTGGTTGAGTTCTTTGGTGCCGAAATATCCTAAATTCATTGTGGCAAAAAATCTGAAGTTCGGATGCCGTCTTACAATCTCTCCGTTATCGAGACGCACAAAGCCATTGTCGTCCAACAGGGAGTTAAGAAACGCCAAATAAGCAGGCTTGGCAAAGTTTATTTCCTCAAAAACCACAGCGCCGCCATATCGGATGGCTTTAGTGACATAGCTTTCTTTGAAGATGATTCTGTCATCTTCAGGAATGAATTTGCCCAATACAAACTCATCGAGGTTTTCGGTGCAGTTGATTACTTCCATAATCGGTAATTGAATCTCCTGACAAACCAATTTGCTCGACATTGTTTTACCTGTTCCGGCGGGTCCGTGGAACAGAACGGCAAGGGCGTCGCCGTTGGTGACAGCACTGCATATTCCTTTTACGGCTTTTGGCGTAACAAATTCAGAAGGGAGTGATGGGATAAGGTTTCTGTATTCTTCCAAGAAAGTACCTTCATTGAATGCGACTATTTCAATTTCTTTTTCCTGCTTAATTGTCGCCCTGTTCTCTGCGATTACTTTGAAACTGTCGCGGAACGACAACAGTTCATCGGTATCGAACCCGCTGAGATTAGCGTAAGTAACCTCATACTCATCAAGTTTATGTGCTTGGTAGAAATCCTCGTGCAGATTCACAAAGGTGTCAGCAGCAGGAGAATCTGTATAGTCCAAAAGCGCAGCGTTATAATCGCTGTTGGTTCGGCATTCTCGGGCAAGCAGGACACAGAAGCAAGGCAAGAGCTTGTACAAAGGGTGCAAATACTCCATATCTCCATCAATCCACCGCCCCATTGCATCGTAAGCGGCAATGGTTATCTCATCATCTTTGAAAAGTGCTTCGTACTTGTATATTTCCGGCTCAACAACGCTATTCTGCCTCCAGTCTTCGGGCAGCGTAATATGCATGAATACTTTAGAACCGCTATCATCTACATAATAATCACCCTCAATAGCTCCATCACCTCTCGACACTGAGGAAACAAGCAGCGAGAATAGCGACAGAGCCTCTCCGATAGATTGGCAGAGAGTAGTCGTACCTTTGTGGGATTGGTTGTTCGGATGAACATAATATTGCGTGGCATCCGAGTGATGCTTGAAGCCAAAACCTTTATAGATTTCGTCGCTATTTTCTCTTACTACCTTGTAAGAGATTTTGAAGATGTTCATGAACTATACCTCCACCTTTTCCTTTTGCGTGAATTGTCATAAAGAAGTAAATTGATTACCCATTGAGCCGTGATGCAATTATATCGAGTTGTGACCGTACTCTTGAAAAATCTTGTGATAAGTCAAGAGTTTTCACAGTAATACTGTTGCCTCCTATTACACTGTCGTTATCTGGAGTTATGTCCTCGTCAGTCTTTGCATATAGGAGCATACCTGACACACTGCCGTCCTTGAGGTTATCCGCATTTTTTACATAAGTAAATATTTGGTATAGATTGTGCGAATGAAACGTCTTTTTATTGTAATTAAGCGACATGGTTCGCTTATAGAACTTGGCATCAATGATAAGTGTCTTACCGCCATGTGATAAGTACACATCACTTCTCATCTCAGGCATATTAACAGGGGTATCTTGCATATCCCAGTCAATTCGTGCAGAGCGTGGATTGAAGTAAGCATAATGACGGCGAAAATACTCAAGCAGGAAACGCTCGTATAGAGAACTCATCGCTTCATCTGTCAACCAGTCCCGCATTGTATAACCGCCGCTTGTTCTCATCAACATGCCGTCGAGCAGGAATTGACATATATTGATAAGCATTATGTACTCCGCTCCTCCTACCCGTTGGCGCGGTGCTTTTATATATTGCACGTCCGTGACAGTGTTCAGGCACGAATGCAGAAACTTTAGATAGTGTTTGCGTTCGGTTGACACATCATTTTGCCGTAGTAAATAGAACAGAGCACATTTTATCAGACGATTTCCGAGCGTATCCTCCGTAAATTCGTCAAACTCACAAACCAGACGATGCCGAATCATTGTCATCCCGCGAACAGAAGATTGAATGTCGATTTTCCCTCGTAAGTTTGCGAGTTCTTCTCTTTCCTCAGAATACTTACGGGGCAGACCACGCTTTAACTGTTTCCGCAAATTAACAATGATAATATGAGAGAACAACTCATGCAGGTTTTCAAACTCCTCACTTCCCATCATGACTGTCTCTCCGGCGTTCAAAGAGCGAAACGCATATGCCAGCATGTGATAAATATTACTGATTATGACCATCACAGCACCTCAAGTAGCTTGACCGTCCATTCTTGGACTCTCGCCACCTCGTCCACCCAATACTCTGACAATAACGGATTTATTTCATAGAGAATGATGTCCCTTAGCAATTTATTATCAATATGGTCATCTGTGCAGAAATAGCTGTGTCCGATTCTATAACCTGCACCCAGCAACGGATCTGCTGCTATTTCATCATTAAGTTTGGAAATCAGTTCGATGATTGTATTAAATTTCTCGTTGTTTTTGCTTTCCATGTAGTCTATGAAACTCTCGTTTTCAAATGCTGGCTCAAGCGTGAAGAACGCAAATCGGCGACGAAGCGCATAATCAATAAGAGCAATACTTCGGTCGGCGGTATTCATCATGCCGATAATGTGAACATTTTCCGGCACATAGAGAGGATTTTCAGCACCCTGAATACGGACTGCATAATCCTTTCCACGCTTATCTGCCTCGATTAGCATGAGAAGTTCACCAAATATTTTACTGATATTTCCGCGATTGATTTCGTCAATAATAAAAAACCAATCGTTGCCAGGGTCGTTAGCAGCCTTCAAGCAAAAAGAGTAGAAAACGCCCTCCTCGATTCTGAACCCTTCTTCTCTGGGCCGATACCCAATGACAAAATCCTCATAACCATAACTTTGATGAAACTGTACGAAGCATATACGTTCCGAGGTTTTTTCACCAATTAGAGAATATGCTAGCCTTTTTGCTGCGAAGGTCTTGCCGACACCCGGCGCTCCTTGGAGGATGAGATTCTTTTTGCGAATTAACTGATTTATTAGCGAATCATAGTCTTCGGCAGTCAAGAAGACTTCATCGAGAAATGCCTCTCGATTATATATTTTACCTGTAGTTGATGAAGTCTTAATCAGTAACTCTGATGGAGAAGAAACTAGCAACTCTCGTTCTTTAAGGAACTGTTCATAAAGACGCAACACTTTCGGAAAAGCTCCGTTCACCTGAACATCGTTGTTCTCAATTAGTCGAATCAGCTCAATAAGCTGTTTAGCAAAACTCTCAGCGGTATCGTAAGAAAAGAGGTTAGTGTTGCCATCGTAATCTGGTTTTAGTTTTTTTGCCTCGTCCTCAAGTTGCCTAATATATACTTTTACAGTCTTATAATCATATGGCTTGCCATTATTGCGAGTAGGTGATTCAAGCCATGTTTTGAAATCCTTTACAACCGTTGGTTTTGCCGCGAGCTTCTGCGTTTCGTCATTCTTTCGATGAAGCCAATACGTGAAATATGCAATGTCCATAGCAAGCATACGATGGTTCGGGTCTTGGTAACAGTCATCCCCAAGCCGATTGTGGTTCATTAATGCTAGCTCTTTATCGGCAACGGCAATATCGCGGATTGCGTCACACAGCATCGAATAGGTTGTCAAGCGGTCTGCTGTCATCTCAATATCAAACACGGGTGCGGCGATCTTTAACACGCTGTACTTGTAGACATAGTATTTTTCAGGAAACCGAAATGTCAAATAAACACTTATGGCGTGTTGGTCTTGGTAGGTGCTTTTCCATGCTGCATCTTCTTGCTTCATTTTATCTACAAAACGCTGCACACCGTCCACAAAATCACTTATTCGGGAATCACGCGGTATTGACTCGTCGTACAATACCCTAAACAAACTCCTTACTGTTTCTGACTCACGCTTTGCAAAAAAGACCATTATGGCTAGCGGTCGCGCAACTCCTATATCAAGCAAATTGACATGCTTGGCAAACGACCTCGCAAGCATACCAGCAAAATCAGGAGATTCTATGTCCCAGTTTTTCTCGAAATGCTTCACGGCAATCCATTTATAGCGCTCTTCGTTGTTGATACGCTCAAAATCTTCCTTGTAGAGACGGATGATTTCTAATGCTTTTTCGTTTGTGTGAGCCATTGAATTTATCCTCCTAATGATGTTGTATTTGTGCCTTGTTCTTTTAAATAAGCTCTAACACTACTTTTAGCGCAGCAATTCACTTGGCAAAAATATCACTGTTAATGAGAACATCAATAAAATCCAATTCAGTTTGGGATTTTTGATCGCTAAATTCTCCAAGAAATTTCGTGCTCTCATTTGTATCTCTTTCCATTGCGTATTTCGCTTTGGCTTCGGGCCAACATGGCCCGAAATCCGGCTTACCTATATATCGCTCTTTCTGCGGTTACAGTCCTTACAAAGCATTTGACAATTATCGGAGGTAGTTTTGCCGCCGATGCTCCACGGCGTTATATGATCAGCTTCCATTTCGCGGAGTTCAAAATGTTTCTCGCATTTCACACAAATGCCTTTTTGCCGCTCATATGTCGCCCTCCTTTGGCTTTCCGAAAAGGCACGGAGCTTTATTGCGGGTCAAGACATACGGGTAGGCGCCCTTTTTATTCGTGACATCATCGTCCATCATCAAGGATTGAATTTCTTGTTCAATTTTCGTGGTATCGAACATATCGCCGTGGTATTTATCGTAAAGACCGCCCCAAGCGATGCTTTTCATTTCTTTTCGGTGATTTATAAAGGTCAGTTGTACCCTCTCGATAACATTCCTAAAATACGTCCATATTTCATTGGCGTTTGGATCGTGCTGATGGATGGACATATATTTTTCTATTTCGCCTTTTCTAACAAGTCTGTAGCCATTACTCACCGCCCCCTCTACGGCTGGATTGATTTATATCGTCAGCTTCATCAAAAGCGATACTATGCTTTTCGCAAAAATCGCTAAATGCCGCTTGTGCCATTCTGATCGGCTTCGTCTTGGCGTTCTCCCACCTGTTTATGGTTGCAAAACTTACATTTAAAGTACGGGCTAAATCTTCCTGGCTCATATCAAGTTTTTCCCGGACAAACCGTATTTTCTCTGAAAACTCCATTCTGTTCACCTCTCATGTTTACTGCTATTGTTATAGCAGGTGCTATGACAACAGTAAATGCTTCTTTGGCAAATCATTACACAGCTTTGCCCGGCTTTATGCCCTACACAAAGTAGAATAACCAGGCAGCCCGCAAGGACAGGCGCGGGTGGTAACACTTGTCAAGCGGCCGCCTTCCCGAAAAGTCTTAATAAGAGTATAGATTGACAATATGAAAAAGAATAGAGGAGCGTCTATCCTAAAACGTACAGAAAAGATAAGGTTATGTCAGAATAAGAAGAAGAAAGAAGGGATGGTTAAGGCACGACGCAAGAGGAAGCGGACGTGATTACAGCGAGGATTTACTCCTGCCGGTTTTCCAGCAAACAGACAAAGGCCTTCCCGAAAAAGACCTCTGCCTGTCCCCGGATTGAGGATAGATAACTTGCACTACATTTATTTCTTGATTACGTCGCTGTAATATATTTGCCTATACCAGGCGAGGACAAAACCTTACCGTCCGCTACCACAACCTGACCACCTTTTATGACCTGAACAGCCCAACCCTTTAAACGACGCCCCTGGAACAAGGAATAATCGCTATAGGAAAGATGGGTCTTGGGATTAACTACCTTTTCCTTATTTAAATCCAGAATAACAAGATCCGCATCGGAACCAACGGCAATCGTTCCCTTGCGGGGATAAACACCGAAGGCCTTTGCCGGAGTCTTGGTAGCTTTCTCAATAATCGTCGTCCATGGGATGCCGCGCTTATGATACCCCTCTGTCAAAATAAGGGCGAGATGGTCCCCGGCAATGGGGAATCCCGGATTTGAGTTATGCATGTCGGTACCCTTATCGGCGAGTGTGTTTGATACATTATCTGTGCCAATCGTATTCACAACACCACTCTTAACAGCTTTCCACAACGCCTCCTGGGCATCGTTACCGCGAATGGGAGGAAGCATCTTCGCGTATCTGCCCATGGGATCATCCCACGTCATGCCTAAATAGGCGGCGGTCGTCTCAACATAAATATCATCGCGCCCGTTCTTGAACAAATCAGCAAGAAGTTCTACCGACTCCCGGCTCGACGTATGAACCAGATATCCCCGGACTCCCACCTCACGAAGCATACCCACAAAACGACCGGACGCTTCCGCCTCCGCACCCGCAGGAGAAGAGTTTCCCCAATCCTGCAATGTAGGATTCGCAATTTTGGCAAATATTTTCCGCCCCTCTGAGACCATTTTCTGGTTCTCACAGTGACCACCAGCAGTACCACCTTTCATGGCCTTGATCTTGCGGAGGCCAACACGAATAACATCATCGGGAACAGCCGGATAAAAACCCTTACCCGGAATACCGGAGTCGTTCATAAAAAATTTGAAGCCCGTAACCCCAAACTTGTCATTACAGGCTTCCATTTCGTCCAAATGCTTGTTGTGAAAGACGGATGGAAAAAGCATGAAGTCTGTGGAACTTAGATCATTGCCCATGGAGATACCATCGGGGAGGAAATCCATATAAGCATCAGGCACTCCCAAGTAAACGCCAATGGTCGTAATACCGTTGGCCAGGGCATTGCGCGTCTCTGTCTCAATTTCGCCTTTGTAAGGATGAAAAATACCCAGATGCCAGTGGGGATCAAAAATACCAGGAATAACAAAATGACCGCCGGCATTAACTACCTTCTTCGCCTCAGGTAAAAGATCATCCGGGGCTATTACGGCTATCTTGCCGGACTTAACGCCAACTCCAGATTTCACCAAACCTACGCCGGGAATAAACAGGGTACCATTGATTACTTTCAGATCTAGCATGTCTTTTTTAGCTTCAACACGCCCACTCATCCCTGTCATTAAAACACCCGCACCAACAGCCGCCAATCCTGTCTTCTTTATAAAATCACGTCTTGATTCTTCCATTATAACCTCCTAGTCTCAATACAAATTTACCTGAATATTTCCACCCTATCCGCGCCTCGACTTCCTCATTCCATGCATCGCATTTTACATCGGATAATTCCGTTAAAACCGTTTTCTTTACTGATGCTTCCATCGTGTAATTGTTATCGGCTATTGTGTAACTCTAGTGTCAACAAAAATTTTGCGGGAAATATCTATTGTCTTTGCTCTATTCATGGTCATATCGAAAATAAATAGCTTTGACAGTATGGGTTTTTCAGACTAGAACCATTGTGTAACACAATGATCATGACGCGATCGCTTTTTTATTGATATACTCTTTTTTCCCCCCTTACCCTTTTCAAAAAAATATCAAACCCTCTCCAGTTTTTGCCGGGTTCTTCCGGACCTGTTTCAATATGCGACGCGGCGCGTACAGGGTGATTTTTTTTTGATCAGTGCTTCATAAGTGTGTCCATAATTATTCAAATAGCAGCCAGAATTTCGACAGCCTGTTTTCAAAATGTTTCCGATATAACGCTTATGTTATATCCGCATTTCAGACGGCGAACCTGTCAGTTATTCCCCTTTTCCCGAAGACCATTCAAGATAGTTTTTATCTTTTCTGAACTCCGAAACTTACCAAAGGTCCGCATTTCTGCGGACGATTTAGATTTTTCACCATCTATGGTGGAGGCGGCGGGAGTCGAACCCGCGTCCGAAAATATTCCACTGCAGTTTCTACGTGCCTAGTCTTTGTTTTGATCTCATCCTTTAATCCTCCCAAAGACAGGATGAAAAAAGGACCAACCCGTAAGATTTCACCCGTTTACCCCCGGGTACGGATAAACGGACAATCCTGCCTGTTTGACGCCCTCATCTGATCCGACAGGCGGAATCAGGAGAACGTTAGCCGTCTTATG
>Ga0123353_10011836_pt1 | contig 12330 bp, 9 predicted proteins | sample TergutLab28metaG_3_FD_92763 | JGI IMG/M metagenome (GOLD analysis project Ga0123353, IMG submission 92763) | Labiotermes labralis P3 segment gut microbial communities from Petit-Saut dam, French Guiana - Lab288 P3 | ecosystem: Host-associated > Arthropoda: Insects > Digestive system > Gut ... | reverse complement strand
TAAAGTTACCGGATTTATTGACAGCAACGCCAATAAAATCAAAACGAGGCTCGGGTTGCCGGTGTTGTCTCCATTGAGTGTTATAGAACGTAATAATCATCCATCACAAGTAATAATTGCTGTCCAGAGCGAAAAAGCGATAAAAGAAATTGCAGAAAGATTAAGAGTATGGGGGATTCATTTTATAGTATCAAATTTAGTTTTATATCAAGACAAAGAGGTTACTAAAGACGAAACAGAACTGTTGGCAATCGGGGCAATATTATCAAAGCAACAGTATGTGCTTCCCCCCCCCCGTAATTTTAATGATTTTGAATTCAAAATATTTAGTCAATGGGGTGATGACGGGTTGATACAATATCTCATAAAAAATATAAAAATTGAAAATGAAATTTTTATTGAATTTGGTGTTGAAGATTATTCAGAATCGAATACAAGATTTTTAATGATGAATGACAATTGGAGCGGTTTTGTGATGGACGGTTCAGAAAAGAACATGGAAAAATTGAAAAACCAAAGTTGGTATTGGAAATATTCGCTAAAATGTAAATCTGTTTTTATTACAAAAGAAAATATAAATGAGCTTATGGCGTCTACCGGATATAATAATATTGGTTTGTTGCATATAGATATTGATGGAAATGACGCTCATATTTTGAAAGAAATAGATTTGAGAGAATTAAATCCGTCAATAATAATTATGGAGTATAATGCCGTGTTCGGCAAAGATAGAGCTATAAGCGTTCCTTACAATAAACATTTCCTGTGGACAGAAAAGCATTATAGTAATTTGTATTGGGGTGCTTCGTTGGCGGCGATAACACACATTGCAAATAATAAAGGTTATTGTTTGGTAGGTTGTAATTTGGCAGGCAATAATGCGTATTATATCCGAAGAGATTTGTTAAGTGAAGCTATAAAAGAAAAAACCGTTAACGAAGCATATATTATGAGTACGTTTCGCCAAAGCCGAAATAAAGATAATTCTTTATCTTATCTGGATGGTGATGAATGTTATGAAGCGATAAAAGGAATGGACGTAATAAATATTATTACTGGTAACACAGAAAAATTGTAATTAGATTTCCCCAAAAGGTAAGGCGCATAAGTGGATTTTGAAAAAACAGAAGTGGTTTGTAAAATTTGTGAGCGTATATCACAAAAATTTGATTTCGCAAAAATTTTAGGCAAATATGATGTGAATTATTGGCATTGTCAGACGTGTGGCTTCGTTCAAACAGATGAACCGTATTGGCTTGAAGAGGCATATTCAAGTGCAATTACATCTTTAGATGTAGGTATTATGCAAAGAAATATCGAAAACGCCAGCCGTGTATCGTTTTTTATGAAATTTATACCAAACGGGATTTGTATGGATTTCGGTGGAGGTGTGGGTGTGTTTACACGAATGATGCGCGACTATGGTTTTGACTTCTACCATTATGATAAATATGCTAATAATGAATTTGCAAGAGGATTTGAAGCTGATATGAGCAAAAAATATACGCTTATTACGGCTTTTGAAAATTTTGAGCACTACGTTAATCCTTTAGAAGAAATTGACAAATTAATGAAGTTGACAAATGTTTTATATTTTTCGACTGATGTAATTGCTCCAAATCCGCCGTTAGTGAAAGATTGGTGGTATTATGTTCCTGTTACAGGGCAGCATATTTCATTTTATTCTTTAGAAACTCTGGAATTAATTGCAAAGAAACATGAGTGCCAATTGCTAACAAACGGCAGCTCTTTACATATTTTATCAAAAATACCAATCCAAGAGGATTTTTTCGGACAATTGAAGCTATACGATGAAAGAAGAAATAAATTTGATGTTGTCAATGAATTTAAAAAAGAGTCAAATACTTGGAACGATTTTGAACGGATTCGTCAAATGTTAAGTGAAAACGGCGGAATACTATATTAGAGTGCCGGAAAGATAGTGTGATTTATGGTAAAAAATAAAATTTTAATCACAGGCGCTAACGGATTTCTCGGAAGTCATTGCGTAGAAAAATTTGCAGAAAAAGGTAATGAGATCTTTACTGTTGGACGTAAATGTGTTAAAAATGCAAAAATCAGAAGCGCAGTTGACGGAGAAATAAATTTAGAAAATTTACGGAAGTTGGAAAATATTGGTTTTGATATTATAATCCATTGCGGTGGAAGTGGAAATGTTGGTTATTCACTTCAAAATCCGTTCGATGATTTTAACAATTCTGTAAATTCAACAATATCCGTTTTAGAATTCGCACGAAATTTTTCACCGAATTCGTTGATTATTTATCCGTCAACTCCGGCAGTTCATGGTTTACACGATGATTCACCGATAAAAGAATCCGATCCATCAATGCCGGTTTCTCCGTATGGAGTTCACAAAAAACTTGCAGAAGAATTATGTCTATCATATTCGCATAATTTTGGAATAAAAACTGCAATAATCCGTTTTTTTTCAATTTACGGTGAAGGATTGAAAAAGCAGTTAATTTGGGATGCTTGCAATAAAATGTATAAATCTGAAAATTCAGAAATTGAATTTTGGGGAAACGGTGAGGAAACACGAGATTGGATTTATATTGACGATGCCATAGATTTAATAAAAATATTATGTAAAAGTAAGATCGATAAATCTTTTATTGTAAACGGTGGATCGGGGATTAGATATACAATTTGCGAAACATTGAGTGCATTGGCTGAATCCTTTAATTTTTCAGGAAAAATAAAGTTTAATCAATTCCAAAAAGCAGGGGATCCAAAATATTATTTGGCGGATACTACAATTACAAATCTAGTTGGTTGGAAACCGAAATTTTCTTTGCAAAAAGGCATTGAAAATTATGTAAAGTGGTTTAAGGAATGTATATGAGGGTTGGGTTTATACTTAATAATGTAGGCTGGACAGGAGGAGTAAATTATTATAAAAACTTACTCTTCGCATTGGCGAAATATCCGAGTGAAAATATAGAGATTGTTGTTTTTGTGGGGCATAGTACAAAAGAAACAGAGATTTATGAGAAATATGCAACAGTTATTAAAGATAGTTTTTTTGATTTTTACAGTGATGAAAATATTTTTGGCATAAGTTGTAATGAATCATTTTACGATGAAAGTTGTTATTTACAGGAGATATTAAAAAAACATAAGATAAATGTTCTGTCTCATACTTCACTTGTCGGATTAAAAGGGATAAAAACTATTGCCTGGATACCGGATTTTCAACATATACATTTACCACAGTTTTTTACTGAAAAAGAACTGAACGACAGGAATGACACTTTCGCTTTACAAGCACAAAAAAGTGACGGACTTATATTGAGCAGTTATGATGCTTTGAATGATTTGAGGACATTTCTGAATGGTAAAGAGTGTATGCCTGTATTTGTTTTGCCGTTTGTATCACAACCAAATGAGCGATATTTTGGATTAACTAAAAAAGACAAAAAGAGATTACAGGACAAATATAAATTACCTGATACATTTTTTTATTTACCTAACCAAATGTGGGTGCATAAAAACCACATAACTGTCTTTAAGGCTATAAAAACTCTCAAAAACAAAGGTATTCCCGTTTGTGTTGTTTGTACGGGAAATATGCAGGATTACAGGGATGAAAAACATATTCAAAATATTCTTGATTTCGTGTCTGAAAATAATCTAGACGAAAACATAAAATTGCTTGGTTTAATTGATTATGCAGATGTGTTTGCGCTAATAAAATTTTCAGAAGCTGTTATAAATCCCTCTTTATTTGAGGGGTGGAGCTCAACGGTCGAAGAGTGTAAAGGTGTTGGTAAGCCAATGATATTGTCAGATTTATCTGTTCATAAAGAACAATACCCAAACGCTGTGTTTTTTGAAAGAGAAAATAGCGGCGATCTTACTGGTAAATTAGAAAAATATCTTGAATGTTCTATAAATTCAGCGCCTGTTTTTGATATTGAGCAAGCAACTAAAGAATTCGCGAAAATATATGAGAAAATCGTTTTAGAAATATCAAATACGAAATCTCCAGTGGTGGATTTTGACACACAAAAGGATTTGCTATATTCTTCTTGCAATTACTATAATTGTCCTCTTCGTCACTCCAACAAGGAAGCGTTTAAAGTTTTAAGAGAAATCTTACAGAGCAAGCATCTTTTTGTTGATAAGAAAATTTTGCTGTTTGGCTCCGGTAAATTTGGTGAAATTGTTAAAGAAAAGATTGAGTCAAGTGGTTTAAAAGTTGGCTTTTACGTAGATAATGACAAATCACGGCAAGAGCAGATTGTAAATGGAATTAAGGTTCTAAGTCCTGAAGAGTCGCTTCTGATTTCTGAAAGTGTTTATATTATTTCAATAATTGACACGAATGCGGCAGCTGTAATTTATAAGCAGCTTAAAGAAATGACTGTATCGGAAGACAATATTTTTAGAGGTGGTGGACAAATGGTTTGTTATGCGAGTGTGGAGTAAATAAATATGAAAAATAAAAACAAAAATATCTATATTTGGGGCGCTGGAGATTACGGTGCTTTTGTTGCCCACGATATTAGGTCATTAATGGTATTGAGGAAAGAGCGCTAAGTCGGATGGAAATCTCTGTACTTTTTATAATCTTTAACCGTCCGGCTTATACGAAAAAATCGTTTGCCGCTATACGTAAGGCAAAGCCATCAAAACTCTATATTGCCGCTGACGGTCCAAGAGATTGCGCCAGCGAAAAGGAACTCTGTGAGGAAACTAGAGAGTTTGTGTTGAACTCTGTAGATTGGGAGTGCGAAGTTAAAACGTTGTTTCAAAAGAAAAACTTGGGTTGCGGTTTAGGAGTGAGTAGTGGTATTTCCTGGTTTTTTGAGCATGAAAAATGCGGTATAATTATAGAAGATGATGTTGTCGTAAATTACAGTTTTTTTAAAATGTGTAGTGAATTGCTTGAAAAATACAGGAACGACAAAAAGATATGGAGTATTGGCGGATATAACCTTCAAGGTACTTCTACCTTTAAAGAGAGTTACTCTTTTACCAAATCTTTTCGTTGTTGGGGTTGGGCGACTTGGAAAGATCGGTGGGAATATTTTTCATTGGACGTTAGTAATCTTAAAGAAAATATTTTAGATTATTATACAAAAGACGTAGGAGTAAAACAACATTATCAAGAGATACTTTGGAAATTGCAGAATGAGAAAGATATTCCAGTATGTCGAATAGATACATGGGATTGTCACTATTTTTTAGTATGTATCCGCCATAAGGTTTTGCATATTATTCCTCAAAAAAATATGGTTAAAAACATCGGGCTTTCCGGAGTGCATATTAATTGTAAAAGAAATCCGTTACTGAATACAAAAGTATACAAATTAGATATTGTAAAGTATCCAAAGAGTGTGAAGGGTAATCAAAAATTACAAGATCAGATTGATAAAATGTTCATAAAATTCACAAAATATCCTAAAATTCCAGTCATAAAAGATCGAAAAATTTATTTATGGGGTACTGGTGTTTTTGCCTTAAAAGTTTTGTTTTTAACTAGGATGTATGAGATAACTGCTTTTTTGGATAAATCACAGATGCTGGATTGCTATGGTTACAAAGTTAAACATCCGGAAGAGATTTTGAACAGAACAGAACAGAACAGAACAGAACAGAACATCTTTATATTCATAGCCTCAACAAAATATGTGGATGAGATGACTAAAACTTGTAAGCGTTATGGATTGAAAAAGGGTGTAGATTTTTGGAGTCCGATATAGTTGTACGGTTTGCTTGTCACTGGCGGCTCCGACTTCCACGGGGAAAAAGCAAAACCTGGCATAAGGATCGGTACAGGGGTAAATGGTTCATTGCGATTTGATGATCGAGCGGCGTTGGACGCGCTCTGGGAGAATATGTGTTGTTGATATTCCTAAACATTTTCCATGATGTATTTTAAATATATCCTTATAAAAAATTGGACTGGAGGGATATATATATGCTAAAAAAACTTCCGTATAGACAATCAGATTTTGACAAAATAATTGAGCAAAACTACGCTTATGTGGATAAAACTCGATATATTGAACTTTTGGAGAACGAAAACAACACGTATCAATTTTTCCTCCGTCCCCGCAGATTCGGCAAGACTCTTTTTTTGTCGGTGTTGGAACATTACTATGACCTGAACAAAAAAAACAGGCTTGAATCTTTATTTGGTAACCTCTATATTGGCAGGAACCCAACGCTGGAGCAAGGTAAGTACGCGGTTATGCGATTTGATTTTTCAGTTTTGAATACGGAGACCCGCGACTCATTCAGAAAATCTTTTTCGAACAAGGTGCAGGAGTGTGTAATAGACTTTTTGGAAATATATAGTAATATCTTTAAAAATACCGAACAGGACATTAAGCGTATCAAAGGGAACAATTTAGGTACAGACGCTTTGGACGTTGCCTGCACAGCGGCCCGCAGCGCCGGCGTTCCCATATTTGTAATAATAGACGAGTACGACAATTTCGCCAATGACCTTATCGCTATGGGAAAAGATTACAAGGATGAAGTAGAGGCCGGCGGTCTTGTTCGTACATTTTACAAATCGCTGAAAGCGGCGACATCATCGGTAGTCAAACGCATTTTCATAACAGGCGTCAGCCCAATGATGATAAATGACCTAACGAGCGGTTTTAATATCGCGACCGACTACAGCCTTTTCCCCAAGTATAATGAAATGTTTGGTTTCACAAGGGATGAGGTAGATTGGTTAATGGCTGAGACCGGAGTTGACGGAAATTTGATAGAAGTTGATATGGAAGCGTATTACAATGGCTATATGTTCAATGAAGATGGACAGAATAAAGTATACAATTCTCAAATGACTTTGTATCTGTTCAATCAGATTTTACAATTAGGCAAACAGCCGAAAGAAATCATCGACGCCAATTTGAAAACCGATTACGGACGATTACGCCGCTTAGTGAGGAGCAAAGACAACGGAAACGTATTGTTAAAAATAGCAACCGGCGGAAAAGTCGCGGCAAATATTATCGAAAAATTTTCTATGGACAAATTAGACATAGAAGAATATTTTATCTCACTGCTCTTCTATATAGGAATGCTTACTGTAGACGAGGTTTTTGAAGAACAGTTATACCTTAAAGTTCCCAACTACTCAATACAAACTCTTTATTGGGATTACGTAGTCTCTTACCTCAAAGATTGAGGTTATTTATGAATCTTAATAATGGTGAGAGGAAGTACAAATTATATGCAATACCGATATGAAAAACTCGCTCTTGACGAAATCTGCACTGTAGATATAAACAGTAACATTGGCGCAATAGGCCATATCTTTGCAGCCAATGGCGGTGAAACAATTTTTGTTACCGACTCCGGGCAACATCTTCACGGAATTATAACGGTGGGTGATTTTTTTCGAAAAGCAGTTACATCAAGAAATATTGATGAACTATTAAACAAAAATTATAAAAAAATTGAGGTAGATGCTTTTAAAGAAATTGACGATGCGTACATTGACGATGTCGCAGATAAAATATTTGCAGACATTCCCAATATAAGGAGAATACCGGTTATTAATACCGGTAAGCTTATTAATGTAATAGATAATGTTAAAATACCGATAGGGTTGACTCCTTCCCGGTATCATGAATATTGCGATGAAAAATTGGACAAATTAATAAGAGATTTTCTCACAGATTTTTCTATTGGTAATCCTGCTTTGGCTATTAACGCATATGAAGCATTGCAGGATCGTGAATCAAAAAGGCTTTTTTCTTACTTGTATTTGCTTAAGTATAACAAAGCAGCTTATAATGAAATGTGTTCATTGCATCTAAATGTAATTCTTGAATCATTAAAATGCCGCCTCACGGAAAAAGGGAAAAATTTGAGCGGCTACAATGTTTATGATAACTTTTTCTTTTTGAGCAAACAATATTTTCAGCTTTCGGATCCTGAATGGGCGTTCAACGCCGATGGTGGGATATTTCTTGACTGCGGAGTATATGACGGCGGAACAATTAAAGATTTCGTTGAGTATTGCGGCGGAAAATATGATAAGATATATGGTTTTGAACCGATTCCGAGTCAATATGAGAGTTCGTTGAAGAATATTGAAAAATATGGAATACAAAGGGTAGAGCTCATACAGAAAGGTGTATATAGTCATAAAGCGTCTCTTAAGTTTTCCAGCGAGTTAAGCAGCAGCAAAATTGATGGCCGCGGAACAGTTTCGGTAGAAGTTGTTTCTATTGATGAAATATTGTCGGAAAATGAGAACGTTACATTCATTAAAATGGATATAGAAGGCGGGGAACTTGAGGCGTTGAAAGGCGCCGAAAAAACGATTCGCAGATGCAAACCAAAACTTGCGATTTGCATATATCACAAACCGCAGGATATTATCGAAATACCAAGCTTTATAATATCAATTTTGCCGAACTATAGATTTTATATAAGGCATCACGAGTTGGCGTTGTTTGAAACGGTTTTATATGCGTTGCCGCCGAAAGAGGATCATGTTTGTCAGCGATAATTGAAAAAATAAAAATTTGAAGAGATATTAAAATGGAGTTAGATATGAACATAGGGTCATCTGCTTTTGTTAGAAATTTATCATCTTTCAACATAAATGTTCTCAAACCTCATATTAATGAAGGCGGGATTATAGTGTATGGCGCTGGCGACAATTGCATCAGGTTTTTAACAAGTTTGTTTTTGCTAGGCATAAAAGCAAATATCCTTTGTGTGGTAGATGCGGACAAAAGTAAACAAGGAAAAAGCATTCTCGGTTTACCCGTTGTGTCGATAGAATCGCTCCAAAAATACGATAAACAAACGCCTGTTCTGATAACTCCGTCTAAAGGTTATGAAGATATAGCGAACAACTTAAAAAATGTGCAATTTCTAAATATTTTCTATTTTGACAAAGCAGTAAATGATTATTTTGCGATAGTAAGTAAGTATTCTACAAAAAACAGTCAGATTTATAATCCCAGCAGAGTATTGTTGTCGAATACAAATGATAAATTTTATGTTGAATTGGGTGCTGGCGGGTTTAAGAGAGATGGGGGGGCTTTTTGGGTGAGTGTGGATTTAGAAGGCGCCGATATTAATATGGATTTAACGAAAACGTCTCTTCCATTTCCAGATAAATCAGTAGACTGTTTTTATTCTTCACACGTGTTTGAACATTTTTCCTATCCAGAACCCATGTTATCTATTCTTAAAGATTGTCTCCGCTGTCTTAAAGTTCAGGGCATATTTTCAATATGTGTACCGGATGCTGCAATGTATGTTGATGCTTACCAAAAGGGTAAGTATCCACTCTTGGATGGTCATTGCATGGAAGAAGTTCATTATATGCCGGCGGTTCATCATAATAGCAAAATGGACATACTGAATTATATGGCGTATATGGATGGTCATCATAAATATTTATTTGATATAGAAGGACTTTTAAGTATTCTATCAAGTGCCGGATTCAAAAATGTACTCCAGCGAGACTTTGATCCTTGTTTTGACTTGGAGGGTCGTAGGTGGGGGAGTATATATGCTATAGCAAATAGGTAGTCGATTCTTAAGCCCCTTCATCATCGTTTATGTGGAGTTTTACATAACTTTTCCGGCCAGTTCCCGGACGGAGTTGCTTAAATTACACGCATAATACATTTTTTTGCAAACCAAGGATGTATTTTATATTCCCGCTAACACCTAACGATGTCCATTATCGCTCCCACCCAATATTGATTTAATCCTTTCAACTTGGATTCCCGAATTCTCATAACGAGGTTCGCTGTATTTGTAGAAAAATCAATGCTATATAGTCGTTCCTTAAAAATAGCTTTTGTTTAATAATATTAATTCCGGGACGGAGCTGCTTAAATTTCACACACCATATATCTATTTAACAAACCAACGATGTATATACACTGTCAAACCTGCATTATGAGTTGTCGGTAATGAATCCAAGTTGTTAGGCAAATTTGCACAAACATCAGCATAGTTCTCCAACTTCCTTCCTGCCTAAAAAACGGACGCATACCCTAATCCTTTTTAACCCGCTATTTTATTAAAATACATTTCCAAAAACAGTTTGTAAAAAGCCAGTTATTTCACTGATGGAAAATGTATTATATTATTTATATTGTTGTTTTAACCGATTTAATTTGAGATAGAGTTAAACGACGGCTCAACCGACAATTGGTGGTTAGACGGTGGTACTCGACATTGCAATTGTTTCCGAACCTTGGGAAGGTGCAGATTGGCAAGATGTATTTTTTGTTAGTCTCATGAGAAAGAAAATCCTTCGATAGGAGTTGCTCAATAAATGGATAGAATTCGTATTTTTATAAGCAGCGTACAGGCAGAGTTTTTGCATGAGCGCAAGATGTTGTTCGATTATTTACAACACGACGCCTTGTTGGGGCGAATGTTTGAACCATTTATATTCGAAACTTCTGCGGCACAGAGCAAATCAGCGCGGACAGTTTATCTTGATAAAGTTGAGAAGTGCGATATCTATATCGGTCTTTTTGGTGAAAGATATGGTTACGCAGGAGCAGATGGAGTTTCTCCTACAGAAAAAGAATATGATTTGGCAGCCAAATTACATAAAACACGACTGATTTACATTAAGAAAACCGAAAAACGAGATGAAAAAGAAACCGCTCTAATAAATAAAATAGAAAAGGATGTGGTTCGCAAATCTTTTTTTGATTCAGATGAACTCAGAACGGCGGTTTATTCATCGTTGATACGTTACCTTGATGAAAAAGAGGTAATTAGATGGTCGCCATTCGATGCCGCGTTAAATAGAACAGCTACGTTAGAAGATATTGACATAGAAAAAATTAGAAATTTCATTGCCAGAGCAAATATCAAAAGGAGTTTCCCATTTACAGAAAATAGTGATTACAAAAAAGTGCTGTCTCATTTAGGTTTGATTGAAAATGAGAGAGTTACAAACGCGGCAATACTGTTGTTTGGCAAAAGGCCGCAGAAGTTTTTCATTACATCTTGCGTAAAGTGCTGCCAATTTTATGGGGATAAAGTTGAAAAGCCAATACCATCATATCACATTTATGAGGGAGATGTGTTTGAGCTTATAGATCAAGCGGTTAGTTTTGTGATGTCGCGAATTGATGCTACGGTAAGCGACAGAGATAAATCAGTTTTAGCCGATGTAACACCGGAGTTGCCATTGCCGGCAGTAACAGAGGCAATTGTGAATGCTGTCTGCCATCGAGACTATACAAGCAACGCAAGTGTGCAAATTATGCTTTTCAAAAACAGGCTTGAAATTTGGAATCCCGGGCAGCTTCCTTATGGTTTGACAATAGAGATGTTAAAAACGCAGCACAATTCCCGTCCGGCAAATCCGCTGATAGCTTGGCCTATGTACCTTTATGGTTCTATTGAACAAGCAGGTACCGGTACAGAAATGATCGTGGAAAAATGCTTGGAACATGGTTTAAAGATGCCGGAATTTCAGCAAGATGATACTTTTAGGCTTATTTTTTGGCGGAAAACAGAAGAGAAAAACGTTATAAAAACGACTGAAAACACTCCCAATAAGACCGGTAAAAAAGGCACTGTAAAGGGCACTGTAAAGGGCACTGTAAAGGGCACTGTAAAAATAACCGATAATCAGTTGGCTATACTGGAGTATATTGAACAAAACCGATATGTTACGGCTACAGAGCTATCTGTTCTTGTAAAAATTCACGAAAGAAAAATTAAAGAAAATCTTTCCAAACTTCAAACCAATGGCTTAATTGAACGTATTGGCTCTGACAAAAGCGGTTATTGGAGGGTGATAAAAAGATGATGGAAAAGAATGGACTTAATTTTTTCAAAGATAAATCGGTGTTTGTAACCGGCCATACAGGATTCAAAGGCGCGTGGCTTTGTCAAATACTGAAAAACGCAGGCGCGTGTGTGATCGGCTACGCTCTTTCGCCTGAGCATGGCTGTGTTTATCAACTTTGGGGACGGTCTTGCGTTAATTCCTCATTTTGGTATTTTGGCGTTATAAAGATGTTACCTGATTTTTTCGACAGCCTTCCCTGATGTATTTTAAATGTATCCGATCGAAAAGCACAAAAAAGAGAACCGCAAGGCATTAATAAATTATGTCAATGAATTTGAATGATATAGATGCGCTTTTCAGAGAAGCAGTAGTCTATCTCAGTAAAGCTGTTGCAGACTACGAAACGGTATTAAAGATTAATCCAAATCATAATCTTCTTTGCTTTTTTATAATTTTGCTATTTCTTTTGCTGTGAGTCCGGTAGTTTCGGCAATTATATCGGCATCAACATTTTTATTTTTCATAGCTTTAGCGATTTCAATTTTTTCTTC
>Ga0123353_10011834_pt1 | contig 12331 bp, 12 predicted proteins | sample TergutLab28metaG_3_FD_92763 | JGI IMG/M metagenome (GOLD analysis project Ga0123353, IMG submission 92763) | Labiotermes labralis P3 segment gut microbial communities from Petit-Saut dam, French Guiana - Lab288 P3 | ecosystem: Host-associated > Arthropoda: Insects > Digestive system > Gut ... | reverse complement strand
TGTTAAAAAAAGTTGAATTTCACTACAATTATTTTTTGAAAAACGGTAAAACCAGAACCCGCAACCCATTGATGTATATGGACTGCGGGTTTTATTTCCATTTTTTGTGTGTCAAAGACGAGAAAAAAGTCAACTAGCAAATTTTGATTTGTGTTGTTATCTTGTGATAATGTCACCCTGTAGAGTATCGTGAGAAAATGTCACCCCTGGGAAAACTAAAACAATGAAACAGGAAGTGATAAAATTGACTCAAAAACAAATAAACAAGTTAGACATTATCAACAAAGCTATAGCAGGCATCATAACAGTATCAGAAGCCTCGGTAAGTTTGGGAATTTCAGAACGGCAAGTCAAGCGCCTAAAAAAGAAAGTGAGGATCGAGGGTGCTGCGGCTATCGTGCATAAAAATAGTATGAATAGCCCAATCAATAAAACACCACAGGAGGCCGGCGTTTTAAACCACATAGAAGGCGTAAGCGGCGTGCCCAGCAAGGAATATTGCTTCAAGTGGATGCCACGCCATATAAGTTGGTTTAAAGGCGACAAAAAATTCTACAGCCTGCATGGTGCGATTGACGATGCGGCGGGCCAAATTACAGGGCTATATATGTGTAAAAATGAATGCATGTACGGAAAACAAATCCAAAGCAGTATTCGACTCATCAATCAAGGTAAATGATACGCAATTTGGAAGGGCACTCAAGGAACTATCAGTTGAGCTGATTGCTGCCCGTTCGCCCCAGGCAAAAGGACGAATCGAACGGCTTTGGCAAACATTACAAGACCGGTTAACGATTGAGTTCGCATTAAGGGATATCACCTCAATTGACGAAGCTAATAAATTCTTGGAAACCTATATTTACGCCTTTAACAGCGAGTTTGCGGTGGAACCGCAAGAGTATGACAATATGCTTGTAAAACCGGATGAATCCTTAAACCTTGACTATATTCTCTGCATTAAGGAAACACGAACGATTGACGCAGGCGGCGTGATTTCTTATGGCGGGAAATCCTTTAAGGTTGTAGAAAATGCCTATTCTGGAATGATTCTAAACCGTGATTATGAGAATTCCTCTATCCCCTCATCCATGAAACCGAATCATAAAAAAATAGCAAACAGCCGTGAAAAAACGGGCAGGAAGCCAGGCGGGCAGCCCGGACATAAGGGTCATAGCAGGAAGAGGCATTTACCCACGAACCTGGTTCATATCTCTGCACCACAAAAATACACGGACAGCCCGAATTATAAACTGACGGGAAAGATCATTACCAAGCAGATGGTCAATCTGTCCGTAATCGTTACGGTAGATGAATACAGCACCCCGGAAGAAGCTTTGAAAGCTTGGAGCATCTTTGCAGCAGTATGGGCATGATTGCTTTATTGCGTATGAAAAATCAAAATCTTTATACAAGCGTAGCTTCGGCATTTGATTATGATTAAAAACCAGTATTCAGGTTTGCAGCCTAACTACTGGTTTTTTTTTATGCCCTTTTTTATGATAGGGTGTGAACAGTAGCACGAATTTAAAGTTATATTTTTTATGCATATTTTAGCATTAAATAAACGGTTGAAATAGCAACGGATAAAATCATCATAGGGAATCCAACTTTTAAATAGTTTATAAATGTGATAGGATACCCGTTTCTTTCACTGATACCCGCAAGTACGACATTTGCGCTGGCGCCGATGAGCGTTCCGTTTCCACCTAGGCAAGCACCGAGAGAAAGGGCCCACCAAAGGGGGGTGACGTCCATGCCGCTGTTCTGCATCGTAACAATCAGAGGAATCATGGTAGCTACAAAAGGAATATTATCCAATATGGCAGACAGGATGGCCGAGCCCCATAGGATGAGGAGCATTGCGATGATTAGGTCTCCTTTGGTAACATTAATAATCATCTGTGCAAGCTGGTCGATGACGCCGGTTGATACCATGCCGCCGACGACGATAAACAGACTAACAAAGAAGATGATGGTAGGCCATTCGACATATTCGATAACTTTTTCAGCATTTTGCTTGCCAATGAGCATCATGATAGCGGCTGCCGAAAGCGCAATAACAGAGGATTCTAAATGAAGTGCGCCGTGGAGAAGAAATCCGGCAGCGACAAGAATGGTCATGAGAACACTTTTATGGATCAGTACCAGATCTTTAATAGCATCCTTTTCATTTAGCTTCATAACTTCCTGCATAGCAGCGGGCTCCACTTTTAATTGTCTGCCATAGATAAAGTAAAAGCAAACTAGCGTTGCAATAAGGACTATACCAATGACAGGCCCATTGACAATGATAAAATCCAAGAAATTAAGATCGGCTTTGCTTCCAATCATGATATTAGGAGGATCGCCGATGAGGGTGGCGGTTCCGCCGATGTTGGAAGCTAGGATTTGTGTCATAAAAAAGGGAACCGGGTTTAGCTTGAGAATCTTGGTAACGGAAAATGTCATGGGGCTGATAAGCAGTACCGTGGTGACATTATCCAGTAATGCCGAAAGGGCAGCAGTGATCACCACAAAAGCGATCATGATGAACCAAGGGTTTCCTCTCGCCGCCTTGGCTGACCAGATGGCGATATACTCGAAAATACCCGACTGTTTGACGACGGCTACGAATAGCATCATACCTACAAGTACACCGATGGTGTTAAAGTCGATATATTCAATACAGCTTTCCACATTGAGGATGCCAAATAAAAAGAGCAATACTGCTCCAGCTGTGGCAGCCACTGATCTATGTACTCTCTCCGACATAATTGCGATAAAAACAATAGCAAAAATTATGATTGAAATCGTTGCTTGTGACATTTTTTTCTTTTTTCCTTTCTTACTTAATTACATATACCTCTTACTATAACGGAAGTATAAGTAAAAAGCAACGGATTTAGGTACATATTCTCATGTATACATGATTTGGCGCTGACGCCGGGGTTTAATTTGTTTGACAAATAAGATTTGTGAGTCATATAATGTGACTAAATATATATTTCTGTAGGTAAAAACGAGCTGGCTGGAGAGATTAAGAGGTTTGTGCATGGAAATCTTAAGCGTTTACGGATTAACAATGGTATATCAGATGGGCGAGGTTCAGGTCACAGCGCTGAACGACGTAAGTTTTTCCATAGCAGAAGGCGAATTTGTCGTCATCCTCGGACCAAGCGGGTCGGGAAAAAGCACGCTTCTCAACATCATTGGCGGTATGGATTTTCCGACAGGGGGCCAAGTCGTTGTAAAAGGTGAAGAGATTACCAGCTATAATGAAAAAAAGCTGACGCAGTTTAGAAGGAATGAAGTCGGATTCGTTTTTCAGTATTATAACCTGATGGCTAACCTGACGGCAGAAGAAAATGTGGAGCTGGCGACAGAGATTTCTAAAAATCCGCTTCCCATCGATCAGATTCTTGACGCTGTTGGGCTGCTTGAGCGGCGAGAGCATTTTCCGTCACAGCTTTCGGGTGGTGAACAGCAAAGGGTTTCCATTGCCAGGGCAATCGCGAAAAATCCGTCAATTCTGCTCTGTGATGAGCCTACGGGAGCGCTTGATTTTAATACAGGAATCACGATTTTAAGTTTGCTTAAAAAAGTCAATACAGATTTGAAGAAAACGGTTATACTGATTACACATAACTCGGACATAGCGCGGATGGCGGATCGAGTAATCCGCATGAAAAGCGGAAAAATAATTGAAGACAGCAAAAACGAAAACCCGATTTCCGCGGAAGACATAAAATGGTAGAGCGTTATGATTAGTCAAATGAACAAAATGTTATATCGCATGATCAGGAATTCGATCGGCCAGTTTTTTGCGGTAGTCATGATGATTATTGCCGGTATTGTCATTCTTGTGGCAATGAATATGACATCGGTGAATATGGCAAATACGGTAAAGGTATATTACGATGATTATAAATTCGCGGATTTATTCATCCAGATTGAAGGAATTCCAGCTCAGAAAGTCAAAGAACTTGAAGCCTTGGATGGCGTCAGCCAGGCAGAAGGCAGGGTTGTACTTGAAGTTCCGGTTATAACGGATGATTTAAAGGAAAGAGTCAACGCGCGCCTGATTACTTCCAAAGGGGAGAGGGACAGCCTCAATCGATGTTTTTTACTTGAAGGAAGGTGGATGAAGGATAACAGCAAAGAGATCGTTGTTCTTAATCAATTCGCGGAAGCCCGGCAAATTCAGATCGGCGATAAAATTACGATTCAGGCGGGAGGCATGCGGTATACGCTTAACGTGGTTGGGATCGCGGCGAGCCCGGAATTCATTTACTTAATCGAAAATGTTCAATCAATCATGCCCAATCCAAGCAATTACGGTGTGTTTTACATTTCTGAAGCGTTCGGTGGGCAGCTGACCGGAATTTTTGGGAATTATAACGATGTTCTGATTGGGTACAGCGAGGGCACAAAAGGCAAAGAACCGGAAGAAGAAAGCCTCATAAAGACGCTGGAAGATCGGCTGCGCCATTATGGCGTTCAGCAGATGACGAAGCAAAAAGATCAATTGAGCAATAATATGATCCAAACAGAGCTAACGCAGATTGGCAGAATGTCATCGTCGATTCCGATCATTTTTATCAGTGTCGCGGGGCTTGTCCTGATGATGATGCTGGGGAGGATGGTGAAGCGTGACCGCATAAAAATCGGTATACTGAAAGCTATTGGATACGGCAATATCCAAATCGTGTCTCATTATATGAAATATGCGGTGATATGCGGATTGATTGGCGGATTTGCGGGCGTGGCTTTAGGAATGATCTGCTCTGGAGGAATGACACAGCTATACCTGCTGTATTTTAATATTCCTTTGCTGCAGGTTGATTTTTACCCGGCTGTCGTTGCCGAGGCAATTTTATACACGGGGGTCTTCTGCGCGGTATCCGGGATCATCGGCGCCAGAGGCATCCTTAAAATTATGCCGGCCGCCTCGATGCAGAGCGAATCGCCTAAGTTAGGCAAGCGGATTTTTTTGGAACAGATTCCAATCTTCTGGAAGAGATTATCTTTTTCCTGGAAAATGGTTTGGAGAAATGTGCTCCGAAATAAAAAACGTTCTTCGTTTGTGCTGATGGGTATCATGCTTACCTACGCGATGATGCTTTTCACGACGAGCATGCCTGGCGCAGTCGACGAGATGATGAACAAACACTACCAGGAGTTTCAGAAAATGGACTATATCATCGGGTTTCGTACCCCTGTGAAAGCAAACGCAATAAACGACCTGAGACACCTGGCTGAAATAGAGCATATGGAAGGAAAACTTGAGTACGCTTTTGAGTTTGAAAACGGAAATCGAAAACAGACGGTAAGCCTGATCGGGATTGAGCCGAAAACGGCGTTTTATACGTTTACAAATCCTGCGGGGCAAGGGGTGAGCCTTCCGGAAAAAGGTTTGCTGGTCAGTGAGAACCTTGCAAAAAATTTAAAGATTAAAAAAGGCGATATCGTTAAGCTGAATACCTTTATTCCGGGGAGGCAGGATGCATATATAGAAGTACGGGAGATCATCAAGCAGTCGCTTGGCATGAACGCGTATATGAACATCAATGAGATGGGACAGAAGCTTATGGAAAAAAACGTAGTAAACGGTGTCTATCTGAACTCCGCAGACCAAAAGATAAATGAGGAACTGGTTGGGGTTTCAAACATCGCGTCGGTGATGTCTGTAACGGATACGAGAAACGTCTTTCTGGAATATATGACGATGATGTTTATATCCATTGGATTTATGGTGGTTTTTTCAGGCATATTGGGATTTTGCGTCGTCTATAACGCGACGAGTATTGCCATCGGAGAAAGGGAACTTGAATTTTCTTCGCTGCGCGTTTTGGGGTTTGGGACAGAAGAGATCTTTAGAATAATCGTAAAAGAAAACAGGATCGTGACGATTTTGGGAATTCTGGCAGGAATACCAGTTGGAATTTACATGCTGAGCGCTTCGGCGTCCGCCTTGAGCGTGGATCTTTATACAATCCATCTAAATCCGAACATGCAAGCGCTCGTTGCGGCAGCAGTTTTCACGATGCTGTTTGTATGGATCGCACAGCTTGCTACTTACCATAAAATCAAAAAGCTAGATCTTTTGCAAGCATTGAAAAGTCGTCAATATTAAAGAGGAAGGAGTTGCATCCAATGAAAAAGAAAAGTAAAAAATGGATCATTATCATCCTCCTTATCGTCGCTGCTGTGGGTGGTGTTTTTGCTGTGAATAATAAAATAATTGAAGTGAGGGCGGCGGCGGCCGATGTGGGAAGCGTCGAGAAAATCGTGAGCGAATCAGGGACTGTGCAACCCGTGTCAAGCGCGCTTGTGAGCAGTAAAGTATCGGGGCAGATCGATTCGGTAATGGCTCGCGAAGGAGACGAAGTCAAGGAAGGACAGCGTTTGGCAACCTACGCGAGAAGCGTCGGGGCTGCTGATATTAGCAGCCTGAGAGCTCAATTAACGGGAGTGCAGGCACAAATCAGTCAGGCAAAAAGTCTTGAAGAGCGAAGCAAGAAGTTATATGAAGAAGGCGCGCTCAGCTTTGAGGAATACAATAAAACCGTGATCGAGAGGGAACAGCTCGAAACGCAGGCGTCTTCTTTGCGATATTCCATTGAGGCGATGTCAGAAGCGGCTGGTTCGGGCGGCATCACCGCACCGATAACCGGAACGATTACATCGGTTAACATTAAAGAAGGGGAAGTGGTCGCGCCCGGAACGGCTCTGATGGAAATCTCAAACACGAAAGAGATCTACGTGCTGGTTAACCTGGTTTCGGATGACGCGGATCAGATTTCCTTGGGCAACACGGTCAGAATTATCGGTGAAAACGATGCGATTCTTGACGAGCAGGCAAGCGTCGGAAAAATTTATGTGAAGGCACAGGATGTCCTGTCTGATTTGGGAATCGTTCAAAAAAGGGTGCCCGTTGAAATCAATTTAAGCCTGACAAGTCCTTTGAGGCTTGGAAGGGACGTCACAGCCGAAATCATCACGGACAAAAAAGAAAATGTGATTCGTGTGCCGGAAAAAGCAACCTTTGAGATGAATAAAGAACAATATGTGTATATCATAGTAAATGAAAAAGCCAAGCTGCAAAAAATCCAACTGGGACTGAGAGGTGAGGATTTTGTTGAAGTTCGCGAAGGGCTTGCGGAAGGCGATCTTGTGATCCTGTCTCCAGGGCAGGACATTGGAGACGGGGTTTCCGTTTCCATTGTCGCCGCCAATGTGTAAAACGTTATATTTTTGACAAACTTTGTTCGATATCCTCAATGATGTCACAGGCATTTTCAAGCCCAACAGAAAAACGTACCATGCCTGGATGAATGCCGGCCGCAATTAGTTGTTCATCTGTCAATTGCCTGTGCGTTGCGCTGGCAGGGTGCAATACACATGTACGAATATCTGCAACATGTACTTCGTTTGAGGCAAGTTTTAGGCCGTCCATAAACTTGACAGCATTTTCTTTGCCGCCCTTAATAATAATTGAGATGACGCCGCTTGTACCTTTAAGGTATTTTTGCGCAAGGCCATAATATTTATCGTTTGGAAGTCCAGGATAAATAACGCTTTCGATTTTGTCTGAGGCTTCAAAATATTTCGCAACCTTGATAGCGTTTTCACAATAACGCTGCATGCGGAGTGCAAGGGTTTCAAGGCCTATGTTTAATAGAAAAGCTGAGTGTGCGGAAGGATAAGCGCCAAAATCACGCATGAGCTGCATTCTGGCTTTTAAAATATAAGCGGCTTTTCCGTACGTTTTTACATATGAAATACCATGATATGACTCATCTGGCTCAGTAAGTTCAGGGAATTTGCCATTTTCCCAATTAAAACGGCCGCTGTCAACAATAACGCCGCCAACTTGAAGTGCATGTCCATCCATATATTTTGAAGTGGAATGAATGATGATATCTGCGCCAAATTCAAATGGCTTACAGAGAATGGGCGTTGCAAAGGTATTATCGATAATGAGCGGAAGACCGTGTTTATGCGCTACTCTGGAAAACTTTTCAATATCCAGAACGCTTAACGCGGGATTTGCAAGCGTTTCTCCGAAAATGGCTTTGGTATTCGGTTTAATCGCTGCCCCTATTGTGGCTTCATCATCGTCCGGGTGCACAAAAATGCATTCGATACCGTGTTTTTTAAGTGTAACGGTAAAAAGGTTAACGGTACCGCCATAAATATGTGATGTGCTGACAAAGCTGTCGCCTGCCTGACAAATGTTTAGAAGTGCAATAAGTGATGCGGCTTGTCCGGAAGAAGTGCACATTGCGCCAATGCCACCCTCAAGTTCCGCAATTTTTGCTTCTACAGCCATTACGGTTGGGTTTGCAAAGCGTGAATAAATAAGCGCTTTTGTTGGATCGTCAAACACATCTCCGACATCTTGTGTAGAATCAAACACGTACGTCGTGCTTTGAACGATTGGAACAACGCGCGGTTCTGTATTCTTTGGGGTATAACCTGCATGTAAACATTTTGTTTCGTCTCTCATAAATGACTTCCTCCATCCTTAGTAATAAACTTAATCATATCACATAAATGAAGGATAGGGAATATTGAATTTTGTGCCGGTATGAGATATACTACTTGAAAAGCCGCAGCACCAATGTTTATCTAGTGGGGGCAATATATGTTTTATATAGGATGTCATTTGAGCACGTCTAAAGGTTATGCAAACATGGGCGTAGCCGCGTCCAAAATCGGCGCGAACACCTTTCAGTTTTTTACGCGCAATCCGCGTGGAGGCAAGGCAAAAGAACTCGACAAAGAAGATATGAAAAGATATCTTGAATATTCGAAAGAAAATCAGTTCGGAAAAATAATCGCGCACGCCCCATATACCGTAAATCCATGTTCCGCAGATGAAAAAACGAGAGAGTTTGCCAGCATGGTTTTAAGAGACGATTTGGAACGAATGGAATACTTGCCTGGAAATTATTACAATTTTCATCCGGGCAGCCATGTCGGACAAGGCATAGATGTCGGCATAAGCATGATCGCCAGCATGTTAAACGATATAATATGGAAAGATCAAAAGACGACTGTTTTGCTGGAGACGATGGCAGGAAAAGGCACCGAGATTGGAAGCAATTTTGAAGAACTTAAGAGGATCATCGATCAAATTGAGTACAAAGAAAAGATCGGGGTCTGCATGGATACCTGTCATCTTAATGACGCCGGGTATGACGTGGTAAACCGCTTAGATGACGTTCTGGAGGAGTTTGATCGCACGATCGGCCTGGATAAACTTTACGCAATGCATGTCAATGACAGCATGAATCCTTTTGGGGCGCGAAAAGACAGGCACGCTCAAATCGGCGAAGGGCACATCGGATTTGACGCTATTGCGAGAATTGTCTGCCATCCGAAACTGTCGCACCTGCCGTTTATATTGGAAACACCGAACGATCTGGATGGTTATGCGAAAGAAATTGAGATGTTGAAGGAAGCAAGGGGAGGGGAAGGGGGATAATGGGAAATGAGCATAGCGGCGATAAAGAAGCTCAATGCCGCCGGAATTCGCTGCACAATCCTGACCAAAGGGCTGTTGCCTATTGAGGTTGCAGCGCAATCCTCAGATAATGAGTATGGGATTACGCTTATATCGCTTGATGAGGACTATTGAAAGAAAATCGAACCTGGTGCGTCTTCTTATACTGAGCGAATTGCTACGTTAAGGATTCTTCACAACAAAGGGTGTAGGATTTGGGTAAGCATCGAACCATACCCGACGCCAAACCTCATACAGCAGAATTTATCGGAAATTCTAAAGGCGGTCTCGTTTAACAATCGGATTATTTTCGGTCGGACAAACTACAGCAAGGAGATATCCGCATTCACCAAACATAGGGCGTTTTATAACGAACAGGCTGAAATCGTGGCTCAGTTTTGCAGGGAGCACGATATCAGCTACCACGGCTGCTAAATCACACGACACCCCAATACCGGATATCCTGAAGGGAATCAGCAATGGCATCACCCGTCTACCCGACTTCCAACGGGGATGGGTCTGGGATGATGAGCGCATTCGTGGACTGATTGCAAGCATTACTTGCTCATATCCGGTCGGAGCGGTCATGTTTTTGGAATATGGCGTAGACGGCATCCGCTTCAAATCCCGTACCTTTACCAATGCCCTGCAGGAACTTGAGGATACCGCTATATCCCCTATGTCAACGAGGGGGCAAACTGTCATTACAGCTGCTGTGATCCGTTCCGGCTCGACTAAAAAGTGCGAACTATATCTGTACTGGACAGGAACCGATTACTACAATTCTTTCAGATACAAGCAAATAGTGGTAAAAAGTACAGCCATTCTATTCCCGACAATCTATGAAACATTTGGCAACGGCAGTAGCTATACCACCCATAACGTGCCAATGTCAGAATCTGGCCATGTGAAAATTGGTAATCTTGATATCGACACGGGCGTTAATACAGTAAAGGTAACTTCTAGTGGCTTACAGGGCTACAATGTGGGATCCCTTGCATGGCTGTCCGCAAAGGAGTAGACAGGAACAGTAACCCTCAATTAGTATTTATGGAAAGGGAGAGTTCATGAAACAATCAGAGAACCTATTGGCACATTACAAACCGACAATAACTCCCCAATACAAGAGTGTTGAGGACATGCAAAAATGGTTAGAAAGCCACCTTGACGTTGAGGAAATATCATTAACGGAATTTTCAGATGCCTTTATCGAGCACTTGAATTATAATTCAACAAATGCCATCACAAATAGCGATTTACAGTTAACAGCCGAAGATTTTTTGTTTGTAGCGTATCGTATAATGCACACTGAAAAAAATAAGGAGTATAATGCCGATTTGCAGAAGACAAACGATAATTATATCCATGTCATTTTTGAAAAAAAGACAGAATGTTTTTTTACTAATAATTCAAAATTGTTTTTAGAACTATCCATTGAGCAAGGTATTAGCCAATATGATTATGAAAATGATACGATCAGGTTATTGCATTATGTAAGTTGTATTGATAGGTTAGCAAAATTCGAATACTAACTTATTAACGGAAAGGGGCTGTTGCGACTAGCCCTAAAAAAGAAAAAGCGAGTCTATAAAAAGGGCTCGCTTTTGTTGTATGAGCCAAAATGTGCCTTATTCTTGAATCCATTACCCCTGTCACTATTATGCCGAAGTTTGCTTATGATATGCAGCAATAATCAGGTTCATAGGGATTCTTCGGTATAGTTTTTTCTTCGGCTTAATCAATGTTTATAATGGCTTTATCCGATTGTGAACGCAGTGCGTTCACAATTAAAATTGGCAGTTTTATATCTTTGACCTGTGCGGAAACTTCGCATTCTTCCGGCTTGCTACAAAAGGCAAGGAGGCCGGAACAGTTGCTACATTGCAGGAGCGGATATTCAACACGAAGACAGAAATGGTGTATACGCTGCAAGAGGCGGTTTTTCAGACGGACGAACTAAAAAGCTATCGCGTTGAATTCGCTATGCGGTTTGATATGCTGCTTTACCAGATCGAGCTTGCAACAAATCCAGCACAACGATTTTCTGGAGCGGGCAGGAATAACAGATTACGAGAGTATCCGCATTGAGCTTCGAAGTCATTAAGTTTATTCCCATTGAGGAACGCAGCCGCTACGACACCAATTTCACCGACGACATCTTATCTGTCGAACGGAACGAATCGCAGATTGACAACGATGATCTCGCTTAGTATAAAAAGAAAGTATTCTTCAGCATCAGGATATTCCGGCCATCGCCAAGCTAAAGAGCAATGTGCCACTGGCCCCTGATGATGTGAATGCGCTGGAACAGATCCTCTGGAATGAACTTGGAACGAAGGAACAATATGATGCGCAATATGGAAAAACACCGCTCGGCGAGCTTGTGCGATCCATTGTGGGATTGAGCTTGCAGGCTGCAAACGAAGCATTTTCTGCATTCTTGAACAACGCCGGACTGGACAGCCGCCAGATGCGCTTTGTAAAGCAGATTGTCAATTATATTGCTAAAAACGGCATGATGAAAGATCTTGCTGTTTTGCGGGAGAGTCCGTTTTCCGATATGGGCGGTGTCAGCGAAATATTTGACGATGTTAAAGTGTTTATGGATTTACAGGCGGTTATCGAAGTTATAAATGGAAACGCTGTCGCGGCTTAAAGCGGATGGCCGAGCGAAGCTATTGATTGCTGATAAGCATGAATTTGAGGTTGGTAAAGTTGACTCAAAGATAATATCTCATCTTTGACACACAAAAAATGGAAATAAAACCCGCAGTCCATATACATCAATGGGTTGCGGGTTCTGGTTTTACCGTTTTTCAAAAAATAATTGTAGTGAAATTCAAC
>Ga0123353_10011831_pt1 | contig 12332 bp, 5 predicted proteins | sample TergutLab28metaG_3_FD_92763 | JGI IMG/M metagenome (GOLD analysis project Ga0123353, IMG submission 92763) | Labiotermes labralis P3 segment gut microbial communities from Petit-Saut dam, French Guiana - Lab288 P3 | ecosystem: Host-associated > Arthropoda: Insects > Digestive system > Gut ... | reverse complement strand
CCCAGGGTGCGGTGACGGTGCCGGGGCGCAGCGGGGTTTCAGCAACGCGGTCCATGGTGGCGTCCAGGATGTCCTGGCCGATGGCCTGGCGTTCCTCTTCGTCCGTGTCTGCGGGGATGCGGCGGGTGCGGCGGCGGAAAGCGGTCTCCCATTCGTAGTGGAGCTCGCCTTCGTACTCGTCGAGCCGGTCTGGGGTGATCTTGAAGGTGCGTAGCCATTCGGAACGCTGTGCCCGTGCAAGGTGGTAGTCGCGCAGGTGCATCGCGATTTCGTCGTCGGGCAGGCCGATCCACCGCATCTGGGTGACGACCAGGCGGTCGGTGTAGCCGGCGAGCTCTGCTTCGGTGAGGTTGCGCAGGGTTTCGGTGATGGGCAGGTGTCTGCCGGTGTAGCGGCCGGTGACCTCGTCGCGTCGGCACATGAGTTCCTGGGCGCTGGCGGAGGCGCGCATGCGCTGGGGGTTCTTGCGTTCGAGGAGTTTGACCGCCACGCCGTACCACCACCCTTTGATCTCTTCGAGGGCGTCCTGAGCGTGGTCGCTCGGCGTGATCCCCAGTTCTTTGGCCAGACTAGGGTCGAGGTCTGACATCAGCGGGGCGCCGCCGTTGACGGTGATGGCGCTGACGAGTTCCTGGCGTCGGGCGCGGGTGAGGCTCATGAACAGCCGGCGGTCCTTGGCGGTGGTGTCGGGTCCTTCCTCGTCGTCGGCGGTCTGTTCCATGCGCTGCAGCGCTTTGGCTTCGTCTCTGTCCGGGCCGGCGCTGAGGTAGTGGAAGAAGGTGTCCGGTGGAACGGTCTGGGTCGAGACGAGGCGCAGGATGGGCATGGCAGCGCCCGAGGGTTCTGAGAGCTTTTTGAGGGCGTCGATCCAGGATCCGACCGATCGCCAGAAGTCTTTCCCGGTCTCGCTGAGCGGGCCGGCGGCTTCGCGGTGCTTGGCCTGAAGGAGTTCCCGCGGTGTCTTGTCCTGGTCGAGGAACTCGATGTCGTCGAGGAGTTCCATGCGGACCTCGGCGGTCGGGTCGTGCCAGCTGCGGCGGGCGAGCTCGAGCAGGGCGAGCTCGCACTGGTAGAGGTACCCGGTCATCTGCCCTGCCGCCGAGTGCGACCTTGCTCGTGCCACGTTCCCCACTACTGATCGTGCTTGTCCGAGCGGCGCGAGTCCCACCCCTGTGACGGACCGCACCAGATCAGCGCCCTTGGGGCTGTTTGGTCTGGTGTGATGCGCTGTGCCGCTCCCCTGCGGCACAACGTAGCACCCGTCCCGGTGTCGCCGTCAGCCTTCGCGAAGTCGCTGTCCGTGGACTGTGGGCGCCTGTGTGAGGGGCCTGGTTGGGGGTCTTCCCGTCGCGGGAGCTGTGGTGACTTGCTTCGGCCGGGGCCGGCTCGTCGTGGCTGCGGCCCGCCGTTCGACTGCGGCCAGGTCGCGAGCCCTCAGCAGCGCTGCTCGGGTTGATGGGGGCAGCCGGGCTGTGCGTGCGGTGTCAGGACTTCGTCAGGTCCTCGGGAGCGGTGTGCTCGTTGAGCTTGCCGAAGGGGACGTGAACGCTGGGGGTGGTCCGCGAGGTGCTGGCCAGATGGCCTTCCTGGTCGTCGAAGAAGATGTGCGGCTTGAGGACCTTCATGATCTCGCCCTTGTCGATGCCTCCGAGAAAGAAGGCGTCGTTGACTGTCACTCCCCAGTTCTTCAGGCTGCCCACTGCCCGTTCGTGTGCGGGGGCGTTGCGTGCGGTGACGAGTGATACGTGGAGGCGAATCCGGTAGTCGGTGTCCTTCTGCCGCTCTTCTTCTTCCCGCTGCTGGATTCGGTTGATGCTGGCGAGGAAGTCTTTCAGGGGTCCCGCGTCGTGCGGCACCGCGGCATTGAGTACCTCGTGGGCGCGGAACCCCTCGATGCCTCCGGTCTTGTACACCTGTTCCGACTCGTCGGTGGCGAGCACGCCATCGAAGTCGAAGGAGATGCGCAGGTCGCGGTCGCTGGTGTCGTCCTCGTGTGGCTCGCCCAGGACGTGTCCTGCGGGCAGTCCGCGGGAGACGGCCTCGCGTACGTCGCTGGCGTTCGCCGACAGGAACAGCGACATGTTGAGGGCCGGCATGAACTGGTAGGGCGAGCGGCCCTGCATGAAGATGGCGCGGCTTATCTGCAGCCCGTGTGTCTGTATCGACCGCATGACGCGGAGCCCGGTGTCGGGGTCGTTCCGGGACAGGACGATGACCTCGACCAGGGGGTCGCCTTCCTCGCTCAGGTCGTTCAGTGAGAGCAGTCGGCGAATGAACGGGAACGCGACACCGGGGCGCAGCGTGTTTGCGAGGTGCTCTGCTTGGTAGCCGCGGTAGCCCTCCTCGCCCTGCTCCCGGAATACGGCGTCGGACTCTGCGAGGTCGAACAGTGCGCTGGAGGCGATGCCGATGACAAGCCGGTTCGCCAGTTCGTACGCGGCCACAGCAATCCCTTTGGTCAGTCCGTTCTCTGTGTCCTCAATCATCGCATCAGCCTCGGCATACAGCCCGCGGCGCATGTCGCTTGCCCTGAGGACTGAAGTGGACCGGCCAGTGCGGCGTCCGCGTCCGGGACGGGACACGGCGTCCACCATCGGGCCCGTGTCGGGCGCGGGTTCGAAAAGGAACTCGAGGCGACCGCTACGAGGACGACGTTCGTTCTCTGGCCTGCATCTGCGGTCGCCGCCGTGGCGAAACACTCTGCTCTCTTAGCCTTGATCCACCGATCTGATGGCTGTGGATGCGCCTTCGGGAAACAAGGAAGTGCCTTGTGACCTGAGATGATGGGAGTTCTTGAGGCTTCCAGCACGCACGATCGACAAGGCACTTCCGAGATGCAAGTTTCCCATACTCCAGCGGCGGTCTCCGCTGCGTTCGATGACCCGAATCTGGTCGCGCATGCCGGGCTGGTTCCGGTGATGCGGCTGGCCGAACGGTGTGGGCTGTCGGCCCTGGTGACGCAGAAGGTGAAGGTGAGCGGGACGACGAACGGTGCGGGGGCTGCGGCGGACGCCAAGGTCAGCAGCATCGTGGCCGGCATGGCGGCGGGCGCGGACAGTATCGACGACCTCCACGTGCTGCGGCACGGCGCGATGCCGGCCGTGTTCACGGGCATCCGTGCGCCGTCCACGCTGGGCACGTTCCTTCGCGCGTTCACCCACGGTCACGCACTCCAACTCCACGCCGTCCACCGCAGATTCCTCGGTCGACTGGCCGTGCATGCCCCGCTGCTTCCCGGCTCCGACGAGAAGGCGTTCATCGATGTCGACTCCACTCACAAGCGGGTCTACGGCCGGGCCAAGCAAGGCGCCGAGTACGGCCGGTTCAACGGCATCCGCACTCTGCACCCCTTGCTCGCCACGATCTGCACTCCGCATTCCCGGCCGGTGATCGCCACAGTACGGATGCGCCGCGGCAAGGCAGCCGATTCCCGTGGAGCCCCGAAGTTCGTCAGTGAAGCGCTGGCCACCGCCGTCGAGGCGGGCTGCACCGGCACCCGGATCCTGCGAGCGGACTCGCAGTTCTACAACGCCGGAGTGATCTCCGCCTGCCGCCGGGCCGGAGCCCACTTCTCGATCACCTGCGGGATGAACCCCTCCATCAAACGGGCCGTCCTCGGCATTCCCGACCAGGCCTGGCAGCAGATCACGTACCCGACCGCGGTGCCCGATCCCGCAACCGGTGAACTCATCTCGGACGCCGAAGTCGCCGAGATACCCCAATACACCGCCTTCGCCAGCCGCACGAAAGCGGATCGGGTCACCGCACGGCTGATCGTGCGCCGGGTCCGTGACCTGGCCAAACCCGCCGTTGTGGGTGAGCAGGGCGAGTTGTTTCCCGTCTGGCGCTACCACCCGTTCTTCACCGACCAGCCCGCACCAACCCTCCAGGCCGAACGCGAACACCGCCACCACGCGGTCATCGAGCAGGTCATTGCCGACAGCAAAGCCTCTGCCCTGGCCCACCTGCCCTCCGCACACTTCAACGCCAACGCAGCATGGCTCACCCTGTGGGCGATGACCTACAACCTGCTGCGGGCCACCGGCGCACAGGCCTCCGCCTTCCACACCAGGGCCACCACCGCCACGATCCGCACCCACCTGGTCCACGTTCCGGCCCGGATCGCCCGCTCCGCCCGCCGCATCACCCTGCACCTACCGCACAACTGGCCCTGGCAGCACGCCTGGACACACCTGTTCTCCACCGCTCACGGACCGGCCGGCTGATATGAACAGCCCTGACCACCCCGCCCGCAAGGGCCCGACCGGAACCGAACCGTGGAAATGCTGGGCAGACCAGCGGACACAACCTGCCCTCTCCCGACCACCCGACCCGAAACCGATCAAAAGACCACTCCCAAACCACCTCGGTGGATCAAGGCTTAGCGCCGCGGGGCTGAAGGACGACGCTGTCCGGACGGCTACGCTGCCCGGTTGTTCGGAGCTCCGGGCGTGGAAGGCTCGTGCGGGCAGCGCGGCGGGGGGGGGTCGCAGTTGTACTGCACCCCACCCCCGAGTATCTTTGGGGTATATCCCCAAAGATACTCGGGGGTCATCCGGCCTGACACCTGCTCGATACGCGCTGTCCCGGCCGCCCCGAAGAAACCGCGACCCGAAAGGCCTCACATGCTGACTCCAGCTGACAAGGAGCGGATCGACCGTTTCGTGGCCAAGATCCGCGACGTCGGCTCCGACGAGCAGCGGATGCACATGGCCGTGCTCACCGAACTGTCGGCCATTCACCGGCGAGCCAACCCGAAGACGGGCGAGCCGTACGCTCCGACCACGAACCGCAGCCTGATCACCGACTACCGAAACGTGATCAAGGCCGAACTGGGCGAGGACGCCCCCGTCCTGGAGAAGTTCAAGTACTCGGCTGCCCGTGTGACGGAGTACCGCCAGCACCAGCAGGAGCAGCGCGAGGAACGGCACCGCAATCAGAGGCCGCTGAACGCGCAGGAGCACATCGAGCGGGCTGTGGCGCTGCTGAGCTACAACGCGAAGGTCCGGTGGTCCAACGCCGCGGCCATTGCCGGTGTCGTGGCACTCACGGGCCGCCGCCCCTATGAAGTCGGCTGTGTGGGCGGCTTCGACCCGGACCCTGCTGACACGCCGCGGGTCCTGTTCAGCGGGCAGACCAAGACGCGCGAGACGGAGCGCGCCGCTGCCGCCTACTCCATTCCTGTGCTCGCGGAGCGGGATCTCGTTCTTGAGACTGTCGCCCGCATTCGCGAGGAGGTCGATCCCGCTCTGGACAACAAGACCTACTCGCAGCGCTTCGGCAAGGAGGTCGGCATCGTCGCCAAGCGCACGTTCACCGACGCCGACGGCAAGCCGGTCACCCCGCGAGAACTGCGCGAGGCGTACGCCGCCGTCGCGTACCGCAAGTTCTCCAGCCGGAAGATCTCCGAAGTGCAGTTCTACAACGAGGTCCTCGGACACCAGGGAACCGACCTGAACACCTCCCTGTTCTACTTCGCCTTCTACATCAACGACAGCGAGGAATTGCGGTGACCCGATGGCCGCAGCCTGTGTGACGCGCGCATGGTTCCATCCATCATGCCGACGTAATTGTTGACGGCTTTCGTCCTGACACTCCCTGGGGCTGGTGCCGCCGGCCACGGCTGTACGGCGTTCGGCCGAACGAGAGCGCATACCGGGGCGACGGCCCTTCCTGCGGGCGAAGGACAGCACCCCTTCGTCCGCGGCAGGCGGCTCCTGAACGGCCGGAAGAGAGTGGGCGCCGCTGGTCTTCCGGTTCGCTTGACGGCTGCGCGGTCCGCGTCGGCGGGGTGCATACACGGCACCGGTCGGCCGCAGAGGTCCGTATCGGGGCACCGTTTCACAGTGGAGGGGCCTCCCTACGGCAACGCGGTCTCCCCAGGCCGTCGCGTGGCCGCCTCGCGCGCACCGCGGCATCCCGGGAACAGTGCCCCAAGCGCCAGTTACGCCTCCGCATCCGGATCTTCGCTGGCGAGGCGGCCGGACAGCTCAGTCCGCAGCTCGGGCACCGGGACCTGAGCACCCAGCAAGCCTGCGAACTCCCCCAATCCCCATGTGATCAGCTGCCCGCTGCGGGTGAGGTAGAAGCCGACCCGCTCCAGACGGTAAAGATCCTCAAAGTCCAGCAACGCGTACCCGGCCAACTGGTACGCCGCCGCTGGTGGGAGACGGACTGGATCCTTCAGCGCTTTGAAGTCCAGCAGCAGCCGGCCGGCGATCAGGTCCGCGTCCGCGCCGCCCACCGCACGCGAGCCAGCGAAGACAGGCCCCGAATAGCACTCCTCGGCCTTGGTTCCGGCGCGCAGCTCACCGAGGGCGTCCTGCGCAAGCCGCACCTGCGCCGTGACGTCGTCCACCATGTAATCGGGGACCTGAGCGAGCAACGCGGGCAACGTCAGCTCGGCAGCCAGACGCACAATCGCCGACCCTGGGTACAGGACACCGGAGCGGTAGACCTCCTCGAACCACACCATCGTCACGCACAGACGGGCCAGCCGCTCCTCAGCCGCGGCGGCCAGCAGCATCGGCCGGCTCCGGTCGTCGGGCCGGTCCCGCTTGAGCAAGAGCCGCAGTTCACTCTCCAGGTCACGGCCGGTTGCCAGAATCGCGCCGGCGACGTCGGCGCGCCGCATACCCGCGCACCAGGCGGCCGCGCTCGCGACACCCTCGCGGACCGCGCCATCGATCACCCGGTGACAGGTGAAGGCATAGCGCAGTCGGTGGTCGATCGCCGCACCCAGCGTGCCCCACGCCGGCCGTACCCCGGGCGGCGGCGTCGGCAAGGACACTGGCCGCTGCGCAGCGCGGGCTGTAGCGCGGTAGGTGTCCATCGCCGCACGCGGACGTGGCAGGTGTAACGCGGTGAATCGGGTGAACGGGCTGTCGGGCGAGTCGATCTGTGACGTCAAGGACAATCCAGGCTCCTCTTTCCAGGCGCGGACCGGCCGCAGGATAGCCACGCGCATTGATCCCATCGTCTCGGTCCCTACGGGTCAGGCGTGGGCGCTTTGCCAAGTCCCGGGCCTGCGCATGGAGTTACGCGTCACCTGGGTACGGGCGGACGCCGCCGTGAGCCCGACCACACGCATGCGAGGGAGGTGCCGTCAGTCTGGGGGTTCCCAGCATCAGCATGCTCGCCTGCTCACGTCTTGGCCCGTGGCAGCCGATCATGTTCGTCGCCGACGATGTTCTCGCCGCCCGGTTCCATCGGTACGGCATCAACCCCTTGGCCGATCTGGGGTGAACGACACTCACCTGCCTGCCTTCGGGGGCCCGCTGGCTGGCCCAGCACTTGGCGCAGTACAGCGTCGTGCTCCTGGAAGACCACTCGCCCGCCTGCCCTCAAGGCGTCCCATACGGTCTTCTCTCCTGTCTCAGGAGCCGGCCCGAGAGGGACTGGTGAGGGCTCAGGGCCCGCGTCTTGCACCGCTGATGCGTCCATCGCGACCAACTCGGCTCCGTATGTGCGTGCCACGTACTCGGCGATCCGCAGACCACTCCCGTCCAGGTCACCGCTGTATCTCAGGTGGATCCCCTGGTCGACCGCGAGCTGCAGGAGGGTGTGGTCGACGCTGCCGAGCTGCCCGCTGGTGCACGCCAGCGGGCCCGGGCTGTCGCAGGCCATGGCTGCTTCGAGGACCGAGGGGTTCTCGACCACGGTGAGCACCTGGGGGGCGAGTGCCGGCGGAGTGCGGGTCAGGTCGAGCAGGGTCAGCGCCACGGGTGTGGCCGCCTCTCGTAGCCGCCGGTCCACCGGACCGTCGCCCACCGCCTGCACCTGGTACAGCAGCACGGTGGCCGACAGCCGGTCGGCGATCACTCCGTAGTCGGCGAGCAGCGCCCGGACCAGGTCCGGGCGGCTCGGCTCGGGGCGCCCTGCCAGTTCGGCGATTGCGGCGACCAGTCGGGTGCCGGCGGTGGTGTCCAGGTCGAAGTAGTGCGGGTCGCCCGCGCAGTCGTGCGAGATCTTCGCCAGAGAGACCGCAGGGCTGTGCGGCAGCTGTGAGGTGGTGGCAGCCAGGGCGTCGACGAGGCGGCGTATGGAGGCCGCGTCGTCGTCCGCGACGCCGGCCGCGCGCATCCGCGCCACCAGGGCGGGTAGGTGCGGCAGGGCTCGGCTTGTGTAGTCCCACAGTTCCTGGCGCAGCGTTGTGGCTGTGCGTCGGTCTGCTGCCCGGTCCTCCACTGGGCGGCCGACGGCGCGTTCCACCAGGGGTGGCAGGTGCTCGGCGGTCAGGCCGAGGACCGTCAGTAGTTCGCGGAGCGGCACGCGGACGCCGGTCGCGCTGACAGCGACGGCTGAGCGGACGCTGCGGCGGCGGGCGGTGATGTCCAGCCAGGAGCGCAGGGTGGCGATCCCTGCCGGGGGCAACTTGGGCACCCGTACGGCGGCGATCGTCTCGGGGGCCTGGCCGGAGCACAGCCGGTCGTGGATGGCCGTCCACAGGGGGGCCAGGTCGGGGTCGTCGGCAATCAGGTCGAGGTCGGCGCTCACGTGTGCTCCTCGCGGTGGGCCTGGTCCAGGGCCAGGTCGAGGGTGAGGGGTTGTGGTTCGCCGTGGCCTTGCCACAGCCAGGGCACGGTGACCCGGTGCCGTCCGGCGGTGACTACTTGGTGGACCATGACCTGCCCGGCTTCCTGTTTGATCATGGGGGTCATGAAGGGGGCGGTGGCGAGCACGTCGAAGTTCCAGGAGCGCAGTAGTGCGAGGACTTGGCGCAGGTTGGGTTCGTCGAATGCTGCGTCGATCTCATCGACGGACAGCAGCCGGGGTCCGTGGAAGCCTTCGCCGGAGTACATCGACCATGCTGCGGCCAGCAGCGGGAGCATGGTGGCCAGTCGCCGCTCGCCGGTGGACAGTGACTCCAGCGGGTTGGAGCGGGCGGTCACCTTGCGGAATTTCTCCGTGCTGCCGTCGCCGAACGAGGCGTGGGTCAGGGAGATTTCCCAGTCGTGCCAGGCGCGGTAGTCGAAGGTGTGGGCGACGCGCTCGGCCCAGGGCTCGCCGGCCTTTTCGTCCATTCGCTGACGCAGCACGGCGTACATCTGCTCGAAGACCGCGTCGGAGGGCGGCTGGGAGATGAGGTCCACCATGCGCTGGGCGTCCTCGTCTTCGCGTACCGTCCATTCGACCTGGACGCCGACGCCTGCGACGCCGGTGCGGACTTCACTGAGGGTGGAGCGGATCTTGCGGACCAGTTCCTGGGCCGCCTCACGCCGCAGGCGCACATCGCTGCGCAGTCGGGTGAACAGGCTTGTCTTCAGGGTCTGTTTGATGTCTGCGCGCAGGTCGTCCTCGAGTTGGCCGGCGGTTGCCTCAAGGGCCTGGACTGCGGTGTGGAGGTCTTCTCCGCGGGCGGCGCCTGGATCGGCGACGACGGCGCGGCGCCAGTCGGTGTTCTCGATGCTGATCAGGGTGACCTGGCGGTCGAAGCGGACCAGCGCGGTGTTCGCTGTGCGGGCTGTGGTCTCCAGTGCTGCCAGGGCGCGGTCGCGGGTCTGGGTGAGGGCAGCGAGGCGGTCGGCGGAGGCGGGGCGGTCGGCGAGCAGACGGCGGGCCCAGGCCAGGCCGGCGGTGAGGTGAGCGGGCCGTTTGGAGGCGTCGGTGGGCAGGTCGTCGGGCACGGTGGCGAGGTTTTCCTCGGCGAGCCGGGCCAGTTGGCGCAGGCAGTCGTCGCGCCGGTTTTCGGCGGCCTGCCGGTAGGGGGCGATGCTCTCGAGTGTCGCCTGGGCGGTGGCGGCCTGCACGGCAGCGGTGTTGCGTTGTTGGAGGAGTTGCTCGGCCTGGGTGCGGGTTTGGTTCAGCGTGGTGGCGGTGTTCGCGCGGTGCTGCCGCAGCCGTTCGTATTCGGCGCCGTGCAGGGCGCGGATCTCGGCGACGGCAGCGGCTTCTCGCTGGGCATCCCGACGGGCGGCGTCTGCCTCCTGGCGGGCGCGTCCGCAGCGGCTCGTCCATTCCTTGGCCGCACGGGCGTCGTGGCCGGCGCGCTGGAGCAGGTCGGTGGCACGCAGCGCGGCGTGTTTCCAGGTATCGGTCTGCGAGGCGAGTTGTTCGGTTGCACGTTGATGGCGGTCGAGCGCGGCCGGCTCGGTGGGCAGGAGCGTTCCGTCGGGCAGTGTGGCCCGTCGGTTGAGCGTACGCAGGGCGCCTTTGACCGTCTCGCCGACTGTTCGGTGCCGTTCGGCGGCAGCCAGCACTGTGCTGCGGGCGCGGGTGAGGGCGTCGCCTGCATCATCCTCGGCCTCCTGGGCTGTGCGGGCGGCGGCGAGGGCGGCGAGGGGGAAGGCGGCCTGTTCTGCGTCCGCCTGTTGTTGCGCGTCGGCGGCGGCGGCCCGGGCGGTCTCGCTGCGCTGCGCGGCCTGCTGCCGCTGGTCAAGTGCCTGGTGTGCTTGGTCGGCCTGGGTTCCGGTGTCGGTGGCGGCCTGCTCGGCGTGACGCAGCTCCTGTTCAACGGCGGCCAGGCGTGCGGCGCGGGCGACGGCGGCGGTCTGAAGCTCGGCGAGGGCCTGCTGGCGCCTGTGTCCGGCATCTGCGATACGGCTGTCGGTCTGTCGTTGGACGGTCTCGGCCTCGCGCCGCAGCCGGGCCGCGGTCTCAGTTGCGGTCAGCAGCGCCGCCGCCTTCGGGAAGGCGTCGCGTTCGTCGGCGGCGGCCTGGATGTCCTGGTGGCGGCGGCGGGCCTCTTCCCGCGCGGCGTCCAGGAGCTGCTCGGCGGCGGCCAGGTCGCCTTCGAGGGCGGCGACGCGCTCCAGCCGGGCCCGTTCGCGGGCGGTACGGCCGATGTACGCGGCTCGGTAGCCGTCAGGGGCGGCAGCCGTGAGCACGCCGGATGTCAGCCGGCCGGTGGCCAGATCGCTGCCGGGGGTGTCGACGGGGATGGCGTGCAGGAGTCGCCGGGTGCGGTCGAGGTCGATGGCCGGGTCTGGTTCGACGTGCAGCAGGTCGCCCAGGGTGGTTCCGGCGGCGCGGTGAAGGGTGGGGGTGAGAGTGAGGTCGCCGGCCACCGCGCTGCCGTCGGATGTGACCAGGGCGTCGAGGATGCCGGCAACCAGTAGGGCGCCTTCGAGGCGGCTGGCTTCGGTGTCGGTCAGGTGGGGGGCGAAGTCGACCAGTGCCCACAGGGGGATGCCGTCGCCTTCTTGCCGGGTCCGCCACGGCGGGGCGGGCGGGGTGGCGGCGGCCTGGCGGCTTGCAGCCAGCTTGGCTTCGATGGCGGCCACGTCGGCGGCGGCGAGTTCGGCCTGGTGCTCGGCGGCCTCAGCGTGGTGGTGCAGGCGCGGAGCGGTGGCTGCGTGGGCGCGCTGTGCCATCAGTTCGATGTCGGCCGGGCGGAGGGTGCCCAGCCAGGTCTCGGTGTCGTCCGCGGGGCTGTCCGATGCGGGGGCCTGGGGTACCTGGATGGCTTCGGCAGACAGATGGACGAGGTCGGCTCGCCAGCGGTGCACGTCCCCCGGCCAGGTGCGGGCGGCGCGGGCGGCGGCGTCCACGCCGGCGTTCCATCGCTGCTGGGCGGCGGCGAGGTCGGCGCGGGCGGCGGTCTCGGCCTGCTGGCAGGTGGCGTGGGCTTGGTCTCGTTGCCGTTCGGCTTCCTCGGTCTCGGCGCGGGCGGTCTCCTGCGCGTCGCGGTAGGCGGCCATGGCTTCGGCGGCTGTGGCCTGCGCGGCCTGGTGCACGGCGCGGGCTCGCTTGGCGGTGGCAACGGCCTCGGCGGCCAGGGCGGCGTCGGTGGCGGCGGTCTGCTGGTGGCGGGGCAGGTCGATGCGGGCGCGGGCCGCTGCGGCAGCGGAGGCGAGCCAGGTGGTCAACTGCCCGAGGTCCACGCGGCGCTCGTCGTCGGCGCAGGTGGTGAGTTCGCTGGGGGCGGGTTCCAGCTGCCGGATGGCGGCTGACCATTCGGTGGTGCGGGAGGCGAGTTCGTGCTCGGTGTGTTGCCGGTGGGCGGTGGCTTCGGCGGCGAGTCGGCGGTGGGTGTCCTCGTCGTCTTCGGCGGCGCGCAGCTCTTCGGCAGCCGTGTATTCGGCTTCCTGGGCCAGTTGGTGGCGGCGCAGCGCGTCGTCCACCGCCCGTATCTGGCTGGTGCGTGCTTCGGCCCAGGCCCCAGGGGTTGCGCACAAGGGGTCGATATCGATGGCCGTTTTGCTACCGATGTCGGCCGAAGTCAGCTGCCCGGCGGCGGCCAGCAGGCGTTCAATGGCGGCTTCGGCACCTATTGATGCGAAACGCTTTGGGTTCACGCTCGTTGACCGTGCATGAGTGATCTGGTGGGGGATGCGCGGACCTGGTCGCCGGACGCGCAGGAGGCTGTGCGTCTGCTGGCCGTGTCCGCGCTG
>Ga0123353_10011830_pt1 | contig 12332 bp, 6 predicted proteins | sample TergutLab28metaG_3_FD_92763 | JGI IMG/M metagenome (GOLD analysis project Ga0123353, IMG submission 92763) | Labiotermes labralis P3 segment gut microbial communities from Petit-Saut dam, French Guiana - Lab288 P3 | ecosystem: Host-associated > Arthropoda: Insects > Digestive system > Gut ... | reverse complement strand
GGGGGGGGTGTTCGAGGTTCGTTTAAGCGCATTTTGTGGTACTGGAGGAAACCGTTTGTGTTTTTTTTAATGTTTATTTTCCGTTTGTTTGGTTGCGCCTCCCAGTTTTGTCGTAAAAGGGAAAGGATATTGAAAATTTTAGGGATTCAGTGAATTTTCAGCACATTTTATTGTGAATTTGGCTATATGCATTTCTATAAGAATTTTTGTACAGTCATTAGCGCCACATCCCGCAGGCTTGTAGATCGTGGGACTATATATAGCTTTCCTGAAGTAAAGTGCCCTGTCGGTATCGATTGGCTAGGTTGGATGTAGTACTTGCAGAAAGTGTGGGACGAAAGGAATGAAATGTTGCCTCTGACGGGATTCGGCCCACGGTAGTCATGTTCGTAGCCAGTCATTTTGCCGAGAGTGAACGATCCCAGTTGATACAAGGTCTCATGTAAATGAAGGTACTTTTATAGTTTCGATGTTCACTGTTGAAGTTGCGTATGAAGGTTCATAAACTAGGTCGCAGTATACTTGAAAGAGCACACAAGAGGTCGCGACACCTTGCGGTTGCAGCATTGCTCCTTGTTTGGAAGTAATTGCTTTTATTAGATTGTGATTTTAACCTTCTAAGGTGATTAAGGAAATAAAGCCATCTGTGACAGCATAGTGAACTAAAATTAAACACTGAGACTGTAGCGATCGATTTGAGGTGCGCTTTAAATTCTGTAAATTGAAAAATTAATAATAATATATGGACCTCTTCTCTGTTTTACTAACATATCTTCCTGCTCCCGAATTGTTTGTTGGGTCTGAATGATGATATTTGCGAGACCCTGACAGAACGCGAACTCGGGGAAATGTTGGTCATTGAGAACTTGGAGCTTTCTCGAGCACGTAGTTCAGTGTTTTGCAGAAGCGATTTTTATACCGTCCAATGAGCCCCTTTTAAAGAGAAAATATATATTTGTGTTCGTCCCGCGGATCTGTTCCCACACGCGCGCGCTTGCACACACACACACACACACACACACACACATGCTGTACCTGTAAAAAGCGTAAGACACGAGATTCAATCCAACATTTTTAAGACATCTGAAAGAAATTTGTGACCCGTTTTCGAATCATGGTCTGATGTTATCAGTTATTTTCGAAGGCTATCCGATAAGAGGAAATAAAGACCCCTAGGTCTGCTGCTACAAAGGTAAACGCAATCAACTGTTCAAATTAACAGCCTTGTAATGACAATTATACTCAAGTGATTTCAGATATTTTGATATGTTTGTTCGTAGTAGCTCAACGAGATCTCCGTGAAGCGGTGGACTTGGCTGTTTTGGCATCTGTGTGCTCGAAATAGTATTTTATGACCTAGTCCAGCAGTGGTGTACAGCGCAAGTGCAACACGTACTTCACATGTCATTGACAACAATAATATACTAGTCATTCTCGACAAATATCAAAGTTTTTTTTTAATATACAAACGATGAATACATTTGGCATTGAATAGGTGCTGATATATAGTCCGTTTGAAAGGCGCCTTTCGTTGTATAACTGTTCACTTCACTAAACGAAACAGGCTACTCTTACAGTCCTTTCAGCTCGTTCACCTCGAACTGCTGTACAACTATACAAGTACGGCACGTAATGCTACATTATCCATGCAGCGACCGTCTGAGTGGTAATGAAAGTCGTTCGGTCGTAGTATTTTGTTCCTATTACAGACTGAAAGAAATATTTTCTCTTTCACGTTAAAGAAAAAGGCACTGAACACAATTTTAAATTTTGTATTTGGATGTTATAGTTACACCCCTTCCTGAGCAATATCAAGTTAAGGAAATTTCGGAGTTACGCAGTTCTCCCCTTTCCCCTCCCCTCACCAAAAAACAATAAATGCATTTTTATTCTGAACGTCAGTTTCTTGTTTCCGATGCTTGATGACTATAGGTAGGCTGTACACATACATGCGTAACACGCATGTAGTTGGCCATGTACTCAGTTCCGACATGCATAAAATTCCACTTGCACCGTACCTTCGGGAATCTTAAGAGTTCCTTAAGTAGGCACGTGCCCTTGTTGGGATTCGGCACTTTCAGTCTGCTGTTGTCTGAGTCGACGTCCGATGTTATGAAATCTTTGAGTCGGACGCGTCTCACCGTAATATGTACGTGTCATTACTCTTTGTCCTCAAGTAAATGATATTTTGTATTAAAAGTGTTCAGATTTGTATGCGTTCTTTCCTGCACATTGAAGTTCATTTACCTCCGTCCACAAATTCCAGCCCCAAAATTACTGAATGTGTTCTATGATTTGTGATATTGGTGGTATACACGAAACGTTATCGAGTGAGTTATTGATCTATTGATGAAATTGACGTCGACGACGACGATGATGATGATGATAAGGATAATCCAATTATTGCACGACTGTATGCATACATACATACATACACACACACACACACACACACACACATCCGTTCATTCATACATACATACATACATAGTTACGTACATACATACAGACATATGTACGTACTTTATAACATATTTTAGGTTTTCGCAGCAGTAAAATGGAACCGACCATTACTTCCTTGCTGTGTCAGCAGATATAATTTAATAGTGACTTTGCCTTGAAGAATGAAGGCAGGAAGGACCTTCGAAACATCTGGAATGCTGCTGCCGACGACTCATGCCGCAGAATTTGAATGAATGACTTAAAACAAACACTTTATTGAGATCTACAGCTTCTTAAAATTCAAGTTTTCTGGGTTGTGACACCGTATCGATGGGAAAGTATTTCCCGCCGCTTCGAAGGACCATTGGACATACTTCTGTGATCGGGGTTTGTAGTAATGTTAAAGTAACCTTCAGCAGGAAAGCTTCCAAACCTCTATATTGATCACACAGTATGATTGTCAGAATAAACAGCGTTAACTGGTTGGTCGTGATTAATCTTTGTAATGGGCACATAATGTGTTGTGTGTGAGGTAATGGCTGAATTTTTTAATGTTATTTAGATGGACTTTGTGCTTAAAGGGATTAAGGTGGTTATGTCCTTCAGCTTACACATGCTTTTCATTGTGTTGCGAAGAGACCGGACGGTGTGTTTCACGTTACATGCTTTCGGTTATAAGAACACGGATTGGGTTGTTGCTGGTATGTGAGACATTTTTGCGAACAATCCTGCAGACATGTAACGCATTTTACCGAGCCAGTTGCACTCTCCAGTATGAATACATCGTTGCTAACGGGAAATTTGTCAAATGTAATGCTTTATTCCCCCCCCACTCGTCACAGCATTGTGCCAGGAACCATTGTAGAAATCTGGGTCTAAACGTTCCTCTGTCGCCTGTTGCAAGGTTTGCTTAATTACTGAGTCTTTGTTTATTTAAATAAGACAAACCGTATATTGGAAGTTTTCGCTTCATTAGCCACGGTGTGGTATGGCCATTTCTGTTTTACAGGTTTCGAATAAGTCGAAAGGCAGCACTTTCTTCCTTTTTACTGGACGTGTACAGTTGTATAAGTCTGTAGTTTATAGTATTTGCTAATGTTCGTATTTGCGATCTGGTCAGTTGTTATACACGCTCGGGAGTAACTTTACAACGAATATCTGGAAAATAAATAAAAACATAATATCAGTAATATATGAAACTTCTTGTTACGACAATAGCGATTCATAATGTTGTTTTCTGGGCTGCGGCACCGTGTGTTCAGGCAGGTGGGCACCCGAATTTCGGAGGAACAGGGTTGGCTGCCCAGAAAATAGAGTTAATGTCTCCGAAAGTTTGTGCCCACCTACTGCATAACACACTCACGTAATCCTCAAGGGCAAAACTTGTAGTTAATTGTATTTTATTGTTACCTTCTTCAAACTGGACATTTTACATGTGGGTACAGTTGAACATACGGGTATGGTTGAGCCTTGATCCTTTAATTTGTTACCGTGACCCGAAATTACTTCTCATATTTGTTTCAGTGAGACCATATATTTATTCGGAGACCGAACTCAAGCAGTTGTGAAATCATGACATGTGAGAAACTGGCATGAAAGTAGAAGTATTTTGTCGATGAACATTAAAGCTGTGTGTCATACCAACAAAGTTCAAGCTATGCGTCACGGGCCTGGACAGGCCGTGAAGTCTTCAGGAGGTTGAGGCTTCCAAAATTTCTGGATATTCGGCACATGAAGGTGGTTAGGTTGTCAGCTACATGCATCGGCCGCCTTTACCTCCCCCTTCCCGAAGAGATACCCTTGGTACTCAATTCAGTCAGAGGCTGAGTAGACCTCAAGTCAATTGGCGCGACAACATTTGTAACTAATCACTAATAATTAACCAGCAAATATACTTTTTTTGGGAAAACAACCGCTAATTTGTCCACATTCCACCTCCTGTATGTTTCAGCCCACTGGGCCCTGAGTGGGGTGAAACATGTATTTGATGGAATATAGACAAGATTTGGAACGGATGTTTCGAGAGCATCTTTAAGTTTATAAGTCTGTAGTATGTTCGTGTTTGTTAATGGCTGTTGTTGTGTTTTGCCATTTATCTTGAATCTGCCCATGTTCTCCAAGACGCTCACCACCAGAGGTAGTCTGACAGCAGTGCGATATGCATACGCTTTCTAAACATGCTGGTACTAGTAACCGGTAAAAATGAAGCATGAGATCCCGTAATACACTAGGCACACATAAAACAGTACAGTTCTGTGTTGAACCTTATAAGGACGAAACTGTATCCAATCTGATTTGAAGACCCAGTTCGCACCGCACACTAAACACTCTCTGCCTCGGTTATAAAAACCGATAAGTTAATGCTGTATAGAGAAATAATCGCTCTTTGTTCTGAGTTCCACGCAGAACACAAAATTTCTGAATGTTAAAGCTGGTGGTACATGAAGTAAGTTTTAGGCTTCAAAAGGTTAATAATGGAAAGGAGCAGGCAAGAATATTTTTTCGTAAAATGAATATGTAATTCATGTAATTTCAGATAAAATTCTGTCAGTTTTATAACTAAACATTGCGTAGTGTACGAAAAATGCTTAGGCTAGCATTCCGTGAAGCATTTGCCTCAATTCAATACAAGTAAGATCAGCCATCAGGAAGGGTGGACTCCAACGATCATTGTGGTGTTTGTTAACATGGTGGACCACTTCGGAAACAAAAAACTTTTATTTGGATATCCATGCTTAACGTCAGTGATGACCAAGTGCTGAATACTGTGATATTGTACTGTTTTATTATCAGTTTTAACAACAGATCGAATGCATTTCGCCTGTGATTGCTGGTGAAGGATATCCGCCTGCACATGGTAGACGAATACCGAAACATGTAGCGGATTTTTAATGTGAAAAATGTTCACGAAACATATTGCTGTATATGACTGAAGCGTGTAGAAATGATCACGTATAATTATGTCTTGAAGATCTGACGGGGACTATTTCTTTAAAATCTTCTCGAGCTGACAGCCGCGTCAGGTGGTTCACGTATACCGACGGGTGAGAAATTTACTTTCGCCGTCATGAGGGTTCTCATGTCGTATCAGAACCGACATGATAAAGACAGAATCGATATCTGAAGCATGTGTTGTCTAGGACCACTGGATGTGGCTGTTAGTTTGAGAGGATTTTATTGTGCCATCAGAAAACATACGAAGTGATGACGTTAATCGGCTTGAGCTACAAGGTAGGCCAGCAGCACGTTTTGCCTCTCAGATATTCCTACTTTCCTTTTAATCGACATACTGTCAACATTTTGTGTCCAGAAAAAAATTATTGCCCTTATATTTTCATAAAAACACAACGTGCCTAAGTGTTGGTCTGTTAAGGATTGATGAACTTCTTGTGCCTCCTGTAATATTACGTTTCGGTGGGTAACGACAAATTGCTGTTGCATAAGCAATATCCTGCTTATGTTTCCAGGCTGGTGCAAGAAATTTTTGGGATCATTGCTAAAGTAAGTTTGGAGGACGTACATACGCGTCCTTAATCAACGATGCAGTTACAGCAGAATAAGAATTGACATACGAAGTATGTTTGACACGACACCAATTGGGGGGGGGGGAGGGGGTACGTCGTCGCATGGATTGTGATAGCCTTAAACCGGCCCAGGTCCACATTAACTATTCTGTTCGGATCCTGTTCGAACATAACTAACTACCTTTATGGAACGGAGTCCTTCTTGAGAAGCTAAGAGGCTGTCAGCTAATCAAGAAATTCGCCGCACTTTATGGAACCCGAAGGTTCATTATCGCATTCACAAAGAGCTCGTCATCTGTCCGAACAGAGATGCATGCTATTTATTTCGTTTTTTTTTTTATTCCGTGCTTTTCTCTGTGTACCTGTCATAGATATAATTTGTAATATCTCACAGAGAAGTAATGATGGTTTGAGTTTACTATCGCTATCGTCAGTATTATCATCAGCAGTAGCAATGTTGTCAGCATCAAGAATTATAAAACACGCTTTATTCCAGAGGGAGAGACATTGGACTCTTGCCATGTCACGTTTAAAAGAGCCACAAGAGAAGGTGGCTGTTACTTGAAACGTGCCGTCCACGTTCCTGAGCAGCATAAAGAATGATACGCAATGTCTGTGTCTGGATTTCATGTCATCAGTTGCTACGGATACCTTTGTATACCGCAAGCACAGTGTACGCTTACCAGTAGTTTATTACATAACAGTATTAATCGAACCTTATTACGCATGAAAGTCGGTGAGAAGGCTGAATAAGCACTAATTATTCAGGTCAGTTATTCCACTGTATCTCATGTCGTGTCATACAAAGCAAATTGCTGTGATGAATTGTGTAACTGTACGAGAAAAAGCCAAGTTAGGTTGCGATCTGTTCTGTGCGAAAATTGAATATAGGCAAGCCTAGTGTGAACACAGGGGACACACGGTGGCGCAGTTGGTTGAGACACTGCGCTACAAGCCGGAAGGTCGCGGGTCGATTACCGATGGTGCCACTGGAATTTTTCATTGACATATCCTTCCGGCCGCACTGGTGTTGACTCAGCTTCTAACAGAAAGGAGTACCAGGAATATTTCCTGGGGGGTAAAGGCGGCCTGTGCGTAGGGCTGACAAACTTACCACCTTCATGTGCCGATTGTCTTGAAATCTGGGAGTTTCAACCTCCTGGAACTCTCAGGGCCTGTCCAGGCCTGTACAGGGATGGCTTTACCTTTACTGTGAACACAGAAGCTGTAATAGACTCTTAATAAGGTAGGAAGTTTGAAGGTAAACGCGCACAAAATTAAGTACATTTGTGTTCATGTCTGCACCAGAATGCAGAGCAAATCCATAATATAAGCACTGCTAATAATTTTGTCGAATAAGTGACAGTTCAAATATTTAGGATTGACAATAAATCAAAATTATATTTATGAAAACTTTAAGAGCAGATTACATTCTGGAAATGCTTGCTGTCGATTAGTTCATAATATTATATCGTCTCGTGTTCTGTCTGAAAACTGATAGACTAAAACATGCAAAGCTTTTCATTTCATCTTCTATTTTCTACGGGTGTGAGACTTGGTTTCACTTGTTACAGAAACTGTTATAATTGAGGGTGTTTAATGGTGTTAAGGTGTCGAGAAACAAGAGCATGTGTTGTTCCTTATCGGTAACAGCCAACTCCTATCGCTCGAAACCACCCCCCCCCCCCTCTCCAACAGCGTCGTTTTGTCCACCGATCTGCAATGCTTTTGCCCAGAGTTCAGTGTACTGGATTAGTTGTGCTGCAAGTCACAGGGTATCGCATGGCAGAAGACTATATGTAAATTTCGTTATTTGTTAATCATCCTATTTTTCGAATTTGTATTTTCTGAGTTATTTTCAGTGCCGTTAAATATATCATAAGCAAATAAATTCAAGGAATTTGCTTATTAAGTTCTCAAGTGTAGATTTTAATGTTTGCTAGTGAGGGTATGCAGCTTTGATAACCAATATTGAGTCATACCGCTGTTGATATGGATAAGCTGCGCAGCACACAAGTGTGTAATCAACATGCCCATATCCCATGACATTCTGTGGTCGTAACCTATAACCATGGAAATATCCTTTTTCTCCGTGCGGTTGTAAAAAGTAGTGAGGCCAACTGTTTTGCGCTTTCGCTGTGCCACAGTAGAAGAGATACGCCGCCACGCTTTCACCACGATGCAGGAAATTATTGTCATCTTCCCGTTCTGTTTTGCTTGTAGTTTTCTGTTCTTTTTTATGCGTTAAAAGAGAAAGCTTTGTGGTGAGATCAATTTTCTGATGAGTATATTGTTTACCCTTTGTTGTCATATTTAAATGTTACGGGATCGTAGGAGAAAACTTGACTTGCACGACATTGTAATGGCTTGTCGCTGCAACAATAGTTCCCTGTTCTGTCAGATAAGCATTACCTCGAACCATGTCTTCACGCTGGAAAATAAGTGGTAAGTTGAAGAAATTGTATAGCGTCATAGCACATTTAACGTTACTGTATCATATTTATTTCCACTACAGTTTTCTCCTGTGTGTTTCGGCCTTAAATATTATCATCAGGGAGAATTTTTCGAATGGAACGAATCGAAAGTTCAGCAATAAACATGAAAAGGAATAATAAGTTTATTCTTGCAAGTTCTACATAACAAATTCATATTTATATTCTAAATCCTGAGCGAAAATGTGCAGGAAAAAGCTGCAATAGAAATAAACGAGAAGTATTACGGTTTAGTATACTGTGACGATGTAAAATTCTCAAATTACGGTTAGTACACGGTTTGAAAATGAAGTACTAATGCAAGTACTAACGTGTAAATGTGCATCTCTGTGAGGCGTTAAATTTGTAATATGTGCAGTTACACTGTCACAGCTAGGGAATTTTAATGTTATAATTCGAATTAAAGTCTGCAGAAATTTGCTAGACGAAAAAATGTGGGTTGTTAACCGGACAGGGAATATGGCTGGGATAACAGTGTTGAGAATGCTTTCAGAACGTTGCTAGACGATGAAAAGTAGGATGTTAGTTGGGCTGCGAATATCCCTGTGATAAGATAGAGAGGAGAGCTACGTGCAGAACTTTGGTGGACAAACCTCGTGGGAAACAGTCTCTCGGAAGCCCGAGGGGATGGGAGGCTGGCATTACGATGTATCTTGGGGAGATCGGTTATGAGGAATGCGGGTGGATGACACTAGTTTAGTATCATGTCCAGTGACGACCTGTGCTGTACACTTGGTTCTGCTGCTACTCTTGCATTGTTACTCTAATTGTAAGTTGAGAATTGTTTTTTTTTTAATGAATATTGTTTTTAGGGGTCTCATAATTTGTCTGCCCTGAATGTGACGGCACAAGCATCCTCCATAACGTCCGAAGTTTTCTGTAGGGCTATGTGCGTTGTATATTTGCATGCCTTATTCTTCATTACAGCCTCCGTTTACCTGAATTTTCATTCGTATACGTTGTTGCAAGATAGCGTCAGTAATTTCATTCCAGGGAGAACGAAGTGCGAGTGTCATGGGCATGCCTAATCTGTGTGTTGCAAAATTTATGTTCATTACTACTTTGTAATGTTAATTCCGAGGACAAATGTTTGCGTGCATGGTGCCCTTCGAATCCATGCCATATTACGATTCCGCCTTCTTTTAAATTAGACTGATGCAGTACACTTGGCAAATTAATTCTCTGAATATAAGTAAGCTAAATTAATAGATATTATTTTGATTTTAGAGGTTGGAAGTAACAAGCAAGGAGGATAAGGTGTGCGGACATCCACAAAGCCTGGGAGAGATGAGAAATTCGAACAGAATCGTAGTCTTAAATTCGGAAGAGAAGATTTCTGTTTGGAGACCTAGGCGAGATGGGGAGTAATTTTAAAATTAGTGGTAAAGTAGTAGTGTATGAGGATGTGTACAGGATTTGTCTGGCCAGGCGTAGGAATCGGTGTCAGGGTCTAATGAACGCTATAAAGAACTTCCAGGTTCCATAAAAGCAGGGAAGTAGCTGACAAGTTGAGAGACCATTAGTTTTTCGTGAAGTTCTGTACTCTATGCAGTTAGTTGAATGTAATAGGAACACACAGTAATGTGCAAGATGTATTGTTGAAACTTCATGGTGTTAATAAAGTACCTACATTGCTGTGTCCCAGCAGGTATATTTCGTTCCCGAGTTTTTGCAGCAAGCAATTCAATTAAAAGTTTCTTACGTAATCTGTGTAATGTAACTAGTAGGTTGCAACTAAAAGTGTTTGTATTTTGTAAGTTAGTATGGTTTATATTGCACTATTTAATGAGCTTGTTTATCGTGTTAGGAAGATGATTATGAATGGTAATCAGGCGAAGATATGCATGGCTGCGATGATGCTTCATTGCTAGCGTTATAACGATGTTTGTCTAGGCTGACCTTGAAAACCCATGTCAGACTCGACGAGGATAACATGTAACCTGTTCGCGACCCGGACCGAGAAGTACAGAACACGAGTCGCTATAGTGTTTCACCAACCTGACCTTTATTTTTGAAGGTTATAAATGGTAACGTTTGCAGCAAATCTGGCACTTACATCTTGTAAGATCATACAAGATGGAAACCTGAGATACCTAGATGGCCTTTTTCTCCATCCCTTCTTCCTATTATTATTACTCATGTGCTTATCATGCTTAATAACTCAGCCAACAAGTGCAGTGTATGCCTAAGAAGACGCAGAAACAAATTTCTGTGCTTGTGTATTGGTGTCTTCAAGGTATGTACTTTATAGTGTCTGTTTTCGTCAGAGTTGTGTTACTTGCATATGTAGGCAAGTATTTTAACCGTTAGCTGCACTTTCATAAGCGTCCTGTGGTTACGTGTATTGGCTTCTATGATCAGCGAATGAGTATAAGGCTGCAGCAGGTGAAAGGGCAGAGAATTCTCGGAGCAGGTAGACCCGCCTGTGTATGAAAAGAATCTCAAGGTGTTCTAGTCATCAGAGCTACCGCTAATAAATCCTTGACTTCAGTACTGAATGGTGAATTATGTTGTGCCCACTGCTTGTATGTCTCGCCTATAACACAAGCTAATTTTTTGTTCATGTATGTATCTATTTGCGGTTTGTTTAACGACACTTTCAAAAATCCATATTACAGGCAGTAGTGACAAATGGTAGGATGGTTACTGAATCATGAATTGGATGGGCGTGTTACGAAGCGGCGTTTTTATAACCGAGCTGCTGTGCCGTCTTGTCTGCAGGGGCTGAGGAAAACCACGAACATCTGTTGGGATAGCTGGTCTCCGGATCCAAATTCGAATTACGATCCTTTAGAATATGCAGCCGACGTGGTTCTTGTTCTTTACCCCAGTGGCACAGTAACTGTCATAAAATTTATATCATAACGGACCACGTACATTGCAAGACGTTCCTTAAATGTCATATTATGCGTTTTTAGTATTAAATACGCCGATTGTGATCATCTTCGCATGTCATTTCACACTAAATAACTGTTGTTGAGCATCGTTAAATAACCCACGTTGTGTCCATCCGTTCTTCCATCCTTGATCATAATTCCCATTTCGCTATGGAGTCCGTAACTATTATAATGCAAGAAACAGTGTAATAGTTTGTATTTTCTCTATTTGGTGTCTGGCGGACGTAGTACGCTGTTTGTGTAACAAGTAGACCCAGACTTATATGTTCACTGTCTGTAATTAGGCTACAGTATTTTCTCCACATACGTACCTGTAGCCAACCTGTTTCTGTACTAGACCAAGCCTGGATTTGCCTCTGGACACCGTACTAGGAGCATCATGGAGGGGGGCGGGGGGCTGTTCTAGTTGTATGAGGAGAATGAGAAGAGCTTAGCATTCGGGTACCATGATATACCCAATGAGCCAGTCAGCGGGTGAATATTAAGGCCACATAAATTGTTCAGATGTTAAAGCGTTTTGAGGTTATTAGAACGGTTGATTTAATTAATTAATTACAGCGCTGTTTACACGGTGTCCTCAGAAATAACTTTGTTAAATACGCCAACGTCTCGCATATGTTAATGTTTTGTACAACATAATTCAGCTCAGCCGTGACATAAAAACATTGGACATTTTCCATCACGTAAGGCTAAAAGAAATAAGAGGTCGGATCCGCCTCCGTTTTCGGATGCAATGCAATGGGCCCGTTAGAAAGAACTAGTCTTATTCGAGTCGAATAATTCAGGTTGTCCCAGATGTGGGCCGGGGTAATGTAGTCGGCATAGCGACTTGGTACTGGCTGGATGGTCCGAGGATCGAATTCCGGTGGGGGTGAGATTTACCACACCCGTCCAGACCGGCCCTGGGGCCCATCCAGTGGGCACCGGGTCCTTCTCGGGGGTAAAGTGGCCGGGCCGTGGCTTTGACCACCCACCCT
>Ga0123353_10011827_pt1 | contig 12333 bp, 12 predicted proteins | sample TergutLab28metaG_3_FD_92763 | JGI IMG/M metagenome (GOLD analysis project Ga0123353, IMG submission 92763) | Labiotermes labralis P3 segment gut microbial communities from Petit-Saut dam, French Guiana - Lab288 P3 | ecosystem: Host-associated > Arthropoda: Insects > Digestive system > Gut ... | reverse complement strand
TGGGGGCGGGGGAGGGGGTGTCTGGGGGTACGGTGTTGGGCGGGGGTGTGGGCGTGGCGGTGGGGGTGGGCGAAGGGGTTGGCGCGTGGGTGGGCGGCGTGTTGGGGTTGACCGCGTCGATGTAGGCGGCCTGCTCCTGATCGTTCATCAGCGATACCAGGCCGGCCATGATGTAGCCGCTGTTGGCCCTGCCGCCGTTGTCGCGCATCGCCGTCACTTTGTACCAAAGCTCGCCCTTGGTGTTGGTCACCACCTCGGACACCCACACCTTAGCATCCTTGGGCAGCCTATCCACCGAATCGGAGGTTTGGCTGGGATCCTTGCGCAGGTTCACGCTGCCTTCCAGGGTGAAACCGTAGCGGTCCACCGGGCCGGCTTCGGTGGGAGCGGGGTATTCCTCCCGGGGCGGCGGTTCGGGCGTGGGCGTCGGTGTCTCCTGAGGCGGTTCGACGGTGGTTTGCGTCACGGGCGGGGCCGTTGGCGCGGGGGTAACCTGGGCCTCCAGGTAGGGCTGGGCCGCCAATTCGTCGATGGGCATCAGGTTGGCAGCCGCCACCCAGCCTTGGTACTCATTGGGCGCAAAGGGCGAATACACGTGATACCACAGCTCTCCGTCGATCTCTGTCTCCCCGTCCACCCGCAGGAGCAGGTCGCCGCTCAGCTCGGCCAGGGGAACCGCTTGGGGATTGTTCTGGCCCGGTACGGATTGAAGGGGTAACGTACCGTAGGGATCGTCGATGGGCGGCAGGGTCAGTACATACCCTTCGTAAAAACCCTCTTCATTGATTTGCTCACTGCTTTGCGCTATGCTTTGAGTGGCGCTTTCGGCGGCCTCGGGGGCGCTGGGCCCCAGAAGCTGCTGGGCTTCCTGATCGGAGATAAATTGCAGCACGTCGGCGCGCATAAAGCCGGAGGTATTGTCCACGGTGACCCGGTTGACCCGGTACCAATCGTGCTCCTGGCCGGGGATGGTCATCCTGCCGTCGATGTACACCAGCTCGTCGGCGGGTATGACGCTTAATATATTGGTGTTCATCACCTCGGCGGTGGCGCGCAGATTTGCCTTGCTGGGCACCTTGGCATAGCTGGTGAAGGAGGTGTCCAACGCGCGGGAGGTATCGGCAGGCGCAGGCTCCTCCGTAGGGGCAGGCGCTTCAGTAGGCGGGGGCTCTTCCGTGGGCGGAGGCGTATCGGTGGGCGGCGCTTCGGTAGGCGGAGGCGCTTCGGTGGGTGGCGGTTCTTCGGTGGGCGGCGGCTCTTCAGTAGCCTCCGGTTCGGGCATGGGCATGCTGGACACGATCAGTATCCATGAGCGCATCTGGGTTACGTTGGTGATCAGCACCGGCACGTCCAGCTGGTGGGCAAAGTTGATGCCCACGGTGGGGTCCGGCTCAAACAGATCGCCGTCGTTCTGGCCGGTGACGGTGTAAGCCATGGAACCCAAGCGATGCTCCAGCACAAAAGGATCGGTGATCTGCAGCCAGTAGGCGTGCATGCCGCTCACCAACCCCTGATAATCGGCGGGAACCGATACGTAGTTGCCGCCCTCGTCCATCCAGTGCAGCAGGATGGCCGGTTGCTCGGGCGTGGGCTCCCATGGCAGCAGCAAATCCTCTTCTGTGTCTGCGGCGTACACGGGCGCCAGGGGCGCAGCCAGCAGCAGCGCGGTGAGCAGCGCTGCCACTACCCTGCGGGAAAGCAAATTCTTGTACATGTTCATTCCTCCTCGTTGTTATAGGCATCGGCATAAATCCGACAAAATTAGCTACACAAACATCAGTATTATTCTACGCGAATCATAGAGGCTTGTCAATGCGCGCCCGATAGGAATTGCTGCCTCCTTTGCCAATTTTGCAGGAGAGGAAGCGGCGTGCGGCGTATCTTGTAGTATGGAAAACGATTGCGTCGGCCGCGCTGAGTTGCGCGAGGAGGTGCTGGGCAAGGAGCTTCGCTTTCAGGGAACGCTGCTTCGGGTGGAGCAGTGGCGCGTGCGCCTGCCCGACGGATCGCCTGCCCTGCGGGAGGTGGTGGCGCATCCCGGCGCGGCCGCGGTTGTAGCGGTAGACGCGGACAATCATGTCACGTTGGTGCGCCAGCACCGGCCTGCCGTCGATGAGCTGACCCTGGAGATTCCTGCGGGCAAACTCGATCATCCCGGCGAGGATCCCCTGGCTTGCGCTAAGCGGGAACTACGGGAGGAAACCGGCCTTGCCGCCGCCCGGTGGCGGTTGCTCACCACCATGTACACCACCCCCGGCTTTTGCGATGAGCGCATTGCTCTGTACCTGGCCACCGACCTGTCCGAAGGGAAAACCCGGCCTGACGACGGCGAGTTTTTGCGGGCGGAGCGGCTGCCGCTGGAGGAGGCTGTGAGCCGGGCGCTCAGCGGCGAGCTCCGCGATGGAAAAACCGCGCTGGGCCTGCTAATGGCCCACAGATTGCTGGGGGATACTATATAGACGAGCCAGGGCCGGGGCCCGTTGCATAGTTGCTCGATTTTGCGAAAATTTTTCCAGGTTTCGCGTTTCGGAGGTGATTGGTTGGCTAGACGAAAGCCCTTTCCACCCATATGGACGCTGGGTGGCGCCGGGTGGGCGGACATCCCTTGCCAGGTGCCGGGCGGCGTGGCCGAAGCTGTGAGCAGCGCCGGCATCGAGGATCCGGAGGCCGAGCCGGGCAGTTTGCCGGAGGCCCGGCCCGATCCGGCCAGCCGTGTGGACGAAACCCGGTACACCTGGATCACCCAGCATTCCTGGGCCCTCACCGCAGAGTTACCCTTGGACGAATGCGTAGCCGAGCGCCACTATATCGAGATCGAAGGGTTGTTTGGTTACGGTGCGCTCCACGTCAGCGGCACGCCGGTGGCCCACTTCAATTGCACCGCAGGCGAGACCCTGCGGACCGACATCACCTCCCACGTGGTTCCGGGCCAAGAAAAACTGGCCATCACGGTGCATTTTGCCGCCGAACCCTTTGAGACCCGGCCGGGGGCTATCCTGCCCGGCATCCGAGGCGGGGTGTGGCTCCACGGCGTGAACCGGCTGCTGATCACCCAATTTGGCGTGCGGCCCGATCATGTGCAGACTACGCTGATCGCCTCGGGCCGGGTGTTGCCCCATACGCCTGGCGCCTACACCTTTTGTTACGCCATCTCCCACGGCGACCATCCCCTGGGCCTGCGCCTGTTTGAGCAGGAATTGGGCCAGGAAGAGACCGGGTTTTTCCATGAGTTGAGTGTAGCCGACGCCGTGGACTGGACGCCGGGCAGCCCCAACGCCCTGTATCACGTAAAACTCACCGTACTGTGGAGGCACATGGGCTGCGACCTGGCCCATCAGCGGATAGGTTTTATGCGGGTCAACTCCCAGCGCGCCTGGCCCAGATTTCCGCCCTGCCTATGGGCGGTGAATCGCAAACCGGTGCAGTTGCGCGGCGTGGCCTGGGCCGCGCCTATCTGGCACCCTTCCAAGCCCGAGTGGGTGCGCGATCAGCTTGCCGCCCTGCTGGAGTCCGGCATACAATGTGTGTACGCGGCCGCCCCCCAGGAGGAGGTCTTTTACGACCTGTGCGACCGCATGGGCATGTTGGTGTGGCAGGGACTGCCCAACGACAGGCCCATGGTGGAGGCTACCGCAAGGCGGCTGATGCACAGAGCCTGCCTGGCCCAATGGGCGCTGCCAGCCGAAGGCTTGGAAGGAGCCGATCCCGAACAGGCGGAAGCCAGCATCGGCGAGGCGTTGGCTGCCCTGGGGGAAAACCGGCCCTTTGTGGGCCTCACGCCGGGGGGGCCCATCCCCTATCCGGAGTGGAAGGACTTGGGGCAACGCCAGTGCTACAATGTGGCCGGGCCGTCGGGTTACTTGGGGCCGGAGTTTATGCCCCGTTACGCCAACGATGACGACGCCCTGCTCCGCTCCACCCGCCTCACCGCCCTGTGCGCGCCCCAAAAGCTCTACGGCTTGCCATGGCCCCGGAGCGGGCCGGTTTGGGAAATCCGCGGCGGCCCCCTCACCTGCCTGGAGTTGCCCCAAGCCGCCCAGTGGTTTGGCCAGGGCATCGCCTATGCACCCGAGCGCACTGCCCTGCTGAGCCGTTATCTGCAAGCCGAGGGGTTGCGTTACCTGGCCCAGCGCACCCGGGCCCGCGGCGTGGCCGGTTTCTTTGCCGGCAGCGCCGGGCAGGTGAAGGAGGGTTACGCTTCCGACGCGGTGATCGAGAGCGATCTGCAGAGCTACGGCGCCCGCCGCCCGGCTTATTACGCCCTGGGGGACGCTTACGCGCCCCTGCATCCCTGCTTGATCATCGATCGCACGGCAAACTGGGTGCGCACCTGGCTGGACGTGGGCGTGCAGCTGCTGGTATCCCCCGAGGCCACCCGGCCCGCGTCCAGAAGAACCGTCACCGCCACCCTGTACGACCAAGCGGGCTTCTCCTTTGCCGAGGAAATCTGGGAGGTTCCCTGCCAAACCGGCGTGCTGGGCCGGATGGCCGCCCAACTGCCAGACGATCCCTGCGCCGTGCTCCTGCGGCTGGAGGTATACAACGGCGGCCAGTCCGAAGCCCGCACCGATACGGTGTTTTGCGTGGGGCTGCGCTGCCTGCAGGAAGCCCTGGCCCGCGCCCCTCAAACTACCCTTTTGTTGGATGGGGGAATGCTGTCCAACACCGGGGCCTTCTTGGCCCTGGGGGTGAGTTGCGGCCACTTTGCCCGGCCCGAGCTGCCCGCCTGGGGCGCCCTGCTGCCCGGCGAGCGCCTGCCGGTTCGCCCGGGCGCGACGGTGGAATCCCTCAATGCCAACGTTGTGGAAGGAGATCATGATGCATAAACTCTTTCGGACCTTTTTGATCGCGATGACATTGCTAGCGCTGCTGGGTGTGGCGCTGCTGGTCCATGGCGCCATCCGGCACGCCAACCGCCCGCTGACCCCGGCCACGCCGGGAGGATCGGTATTGTACATCCCCAATGAAATCGAGGGCAGGCATGTTTAACGCAAAACCGGCGCTTTTTTACCGCATGCCCACCCTGGAGACGCCCCGGCTGCTGCTGCGTAAGGTGGTCATGGGCGACGTGGCCGACTTGTACGTGTACGGGCGGGATCCCGAGGTGGCGCGCCATGTGCTGTGGGAGCCTTACCGCAGCGAGGCCGACGCCCGCGCTTACGTGCGTTTTTTGCACCGGCAATACCGCAGCGAACAACCCAGCAGCTGGGGTATCGTGTACAAACCCCATAACAAGATGGTGGGCACCATCGGCTTCATGTGGTGGAACCAAGATCACAACTCGGCGGAGATCGGGTATTCGCTGGCGCGCTCCTACTGGAACCAGGGCATCATGAGCGAGGCGCTGCGGGAGATGCTGCGCTATGGGTTTGAAGCCATGGGCCTGCACCGCATCGAAGCCCAGCACGAGAGCGACAACCCCGCCTCCGGGCGGGTGATGGAAAAGGTGGGTATGCGCCGGGAGGGCACCCTGTACGGCCGCCTGTACAACAAGGGCCGGTATGTGGACGTGGAGCTCTACGCCATGCTGCGCGACCAATTCAGGCGATAGGCTGTCCCTTTTTCTATATGCGAAAAAAGAAGGAATTAGAACCTTGGATGGAAAATGCGAATCAAACGTAGGGCGCGACGCCCTCGGCGCGCCGTGATTCGCTCAGAATAACGTATCTTTGCCACATTACGGCGGCGCGTCGAGGCGCCGCGCCCTACAACGGGCAAGCCAGCCGTTCCTGTAGGGGCGATTATCAATCGCCCGCTGTATCGCACAAACCCATGCTGGTTTTCAGCGGCGGGCGATTGATAATCGCCCCTACATGGAGGCTGCCTTGGTCACTTCACCCTTGAAGTGCAATGAAAATAAAAAAACGGCGAAAGCCCTATGCTTCGCCGCAACTTAATTTTCCACTTTCCACTTTCAATTTTCCACTTCCGCCACCGCAGGCGGCGGCATCCGGTGCTTATCCTCCATGGCGCGCATGCTGTCGAAGGGGAAGATAACCCTGCGTACATGGCCGGAGATGGCCGAGCGGGGCAGGGGGCCTACCGTCGGGTCGCGGCTGTCTACGCTGCCGCCCCGGTTGTCGCCCATCACCAGGTAGTGGCCCTCGGGGATGGTTTCCGGGCCGTAGTCCTCGCACTCCTTGCGCAGGTCAAAATCCTGCTCGATTTGCTGGCCGTTGATGTACAGCTCACCGTCGACCAGCGCCACGGTTTCCCCCGGCAGGCCGATGACGCGCTTGACAAAGGACTTGTTGTTGTGGGGATATTTGCAGGATACCACGTCAAAGCGCATCGGGGGCTCCAGCAGGTACTCGTACTTGGTGACCAGCACATACTCGTCGGGTTTCAGGGTGTTTTCCATGGAATGGCCGTCCACCTTGATAGGTTCGGCGATAAAACGCAGGGCCAGCATCACCAGCGCCGCCGCCACGGCAAACACCATCACCCACTCCAACAGCTCTCGGTAGCCGCTTTTTTTGGGTTTGGTGACCCGCTCCACGCCTTCGCCGGTGGCGTTGACTTCCAGGATATCTTCGATGATCTCGCCGGCCTGCACCGTGGGGGGCAACTCGTCGTAATCGATGGGTTTGGGTTCGCCTTCCGAATCCGGATGAATCACGGGCGATAAGTCCTTGGGAAAGAGAGATTCTTTCCATATCTTTGGATCGGTGCGAGCGGTGGGCTTGCGCCGGGGGCGCGCGGACTGCAGCCGCGGGTTGTTGTGATCGTCCACGGGACCGCCTCCCTTCCTTTGTGATATGCGTTATTGGGTTTCGGGTCTATGGTCGGGTATGGAGCGAATTTTATCGAAGGGGAATACCACGAAGCGCACATGGCCCCGAATAGCGCTGCGCGGCAGCGCTTCCACATCGATGTTGCGGCTGTCGTTGCTGTTGTTGCGGTTGTCGCCCATCACAAAGTAGTGGCCTTCCGGCACCAAGGTATCCTTGTTGGAGTAGGCGCCCGAGGGGAAATCCCGGGTGTCGGGCACCAGGTCAAAGGGCTGGTCCACCCTCTCGCCGTTGATGTACAGGTCGCCGCCCTGAATCTCCACGGTGTCGCCGGGCAGGCCCACGATGCGCTTGACGAAGATGGCGTTGCGATCGGGGTACTTGCAGATCACCACGTCAAACCGTTGGGGATCGTTCCACAAATAATCCCACTTGGTGGCGATCATCAACTCCCCGTTGGCTAGGGTGCCGAGCATGGAGTTACCCTCCACCCGCACCGGCTCAAACCATACGGTGCGGATCACCAGGGCCAAACCTACCGCCAGCACGATGGTGAGCGTCCACTCCAAGATTTCTCGCTTTAAGCTTTTCTTGGGTTTGTCTTTTCGGTTTTTTTTGGAGCGCCTTGTGTCGGGCGCCGGGTTGATTTCTGCCATAGAAATGCCTTCTTTCTATACAAACGTGTCGGCTACAACGGGCGCCAAGCCGATGGCGGCCATATGACATAGACGGCTTTGCCGTGCAGATGGTTGCGGGGAATCGCGCCGATCACCAGTTCCCGGGAGTCGGAGCTGTTGGTCCGGTGATCGCCCAGCACAAGGTATTCGCTGTTCCACGCTTTGATGGCGGAGAAGGCGGGCGTGGTCTCTTCCAAATAATGCTCGCTTACCGGCTCTCCGTTGCGGTACAGTTGGCCGCCCTCGGCGTGCAGCACGTCGCCTGGCAGGCCCACCACCCGCTTGATCCAAGCGTCTCCGACGGCGGCGGGTGTGAACACCGCCAGATCGCCGTACCGGGGCCCGCGCAGGGCGAATCCAGGTTTCAAGAGCAGCACCCATTCCCCTTCGTGCAGGGTGGGCTCCATGGAATCCCCTTGCACCGGGCGCACATCCAGCACCAGCGTGTACAACAACAAACCGATCGCCAGCACGACCGTCAGCGCACTCACCGGGCGCAGCCAGAATGGAGGCCGCCGTACACGCTTCTTTCTTTTGGCGGGGGTCATGGGTTTGGGATACCTTCTTCCGCGCGCTCCAGCAGCTTTTTCATGCGCTTGAGGAACTCCTGGCGCTCCAGCATCACGATGCGACTGCAACCCGAGCACTTGATTTTGATGTCCGCGCCGACGCGAATGATGCGCCAGCGGTCGCTGCCGCAGGGATGGGTTTTGCGCATTTGCACCAGGTCACCCAACCGCAGCTCGTCCATTTGATACGACCTCCAAGTCCATAGTCGTTGACCTATTATAGCAACTCCCTGCGTTGATTACAAGGGATCGGCAGAAATCGCCGCCGCCCGATCATAAGAGAGGAGGTGTTGGCCCACCTTTGAGGCGCATACGCTCCATCAAGAGGGGGGATGGCGTGTACGCGTTGGCATTGGGGGGCGGCGGCGCCCTGGGCTCCGCACATGTCGGGGTGCTTCGTGCACTAGTGGAGGCGGAGTTGATACCTGAAGCGGTCTCTGGCGCCAGCGCTGGCGCGATGGCGGCGGCGACCTATGCTTGGCGAGGGCAAGTGGCGGATGTGGAGGCGCTGTTTGAGGCTTGCCGACAATTGGGGCACAGACTGTTGGATATCAACCTTCGTGGGATCGCTGCCGGAATGCTGGATAAGGTGTTCCGGGGTAATCTGACGGTCGAGGGGCTTTATCGGGGCGACCGGTTGCTCCGGCTGATGGAGGAGGTGACCGAAGGCGCGATGCTTGCCGACGCGAAGGTCCCGCTGGCTGTGACCGCGGTGGATGTGGCGACCGAACGGGAGGTGGTGTTCTCCTCGTGCCTTGGCGGTCGGCGGGGCGTCGGCCGTTGGATCACCGACGCGCCGATTGCCCAGGCGGTACGCGCATCGACAGCCATTCCCGGCGCGTTTTGCCCGTTGCCTTTCCAGGGTATGGCGCTGGTAGACGGCGGCGTGATCGAGAACCTGCCGGTGACCACTTTGCGGCGCATCACAACAAAGCCGGTGCTTGGCGTGACGCTGCGCGGCTCCCAAGAAGCAAAGAAAGCGCCTGATGATGTGATCGGCATTCTGATGGGGAGCCTGGGAGCGATGCGGCACAGGCTGGAGAAGATAGAAAAATGCGCCGCGCAGTCAGTGCTCCGGGTGACCGTGCCGACCGGTATCGGGGTGTTTTCGTTTGAGCGTATGGAGGAACTTGTGGGAATCGGATATGAATGCGCAAGGCGTGCACTGCCCAGGATGAAGGCCGAATTATCGGGAACAACGGGGGATTTGAAGACAGGATTATGTTAACTGAAACCTCTCTACGCGAATCAAGAGTTGAAGCACTCAAGGCAGGCATCTGTGTAGGGGCGAAATCCATTTCGCCCACCCTGCGTTCGTCCTGAACACCCTGTTTCGGGCGGATATGGAATCCGCCCTTACGGAAGAGGTGCAACACGGAAACTCCGCCATTCTTGTAGGGGCGGATGGCAATCCGCCCGTTACTGGCGGGACGATTGCCATCGTCCCCTACATGGATACCCGTATTGATCGTTTCAACTCCTTGGTTCGCATTCTCTGTTTCTTGGCATTTCTTGCGGTTGCGCGTCCCTCCCCCTTATGGTATCATGCTAGGGGAGATCCCGTGCCTTCGCATGCTTTTCGGTTCCCTGCGCATACTGTTAACAACGAAGTTGTGGAGGGATGCGCATGAAGGTTGCGTTTCAACAAGGATTGGAAGGCATGGCCGATAGCCTGGGCCAGATGGGCTTTGAGATGATCCCCCTGGGCCAGGAGCAGGAGACCGACGCCGTGCTCTATCAGCAGGGTATCGAGGTGGCGTTACGTGCGCGGCCATCCAAGCGGGGCGCGCTGCTGCTCAACGTACACGGACTGTCCACCGCGGAGACCGCCCAGGCGCTGCGCAGGCGCAGCAACACGCAAATCTTTTGAGCACGCCCGTAGCGCGATGAGGCAGGGCGCGCAAGGGAGGAAAACCATGCTCATAAAGCCACCCCCCGCCAAATCGCCGTGGCGCATACGGCTTATTGTGATAGGCGCGGTGGCGGCGGTTGGGGGCGTGATTTTGTTGATCAGCGCCTTTAGCGCCAGCGGCCAAGCTGCGGTGCGCATGCAAAACGTGTTGCCCTATCAGCACATCGAACCTATCGGCAACGACATATTGGTATATGACGGCATATCCATCCACCGCATGGGCTCCAACGGGGCCCATCGCTGGTCGTTCCAGGCCGGGCCCAACGCCGGATACCATATTGGCGGCAAGTACATCGTGGTGTGGAGCGGCAGCCAGCTGTCCATACGGGATGCCAATTCGGGCCGCGAGGTGTTTAAGGATCACATGGAAGATGCGGTGCAGTTTGCCCGTGCCGGCCAGAACTATGTGGCCGTGTTTGTGGGCGAGCGGGCGGATTTCGGTTCGGTGTACGTGCTGGAGTACCAGAACCCCAGCAGGCGCGTGGACACCGTGGAGATACGTTATACCGCGCTGATGGACATCGGGTTTTTCTCCCAGCCCCGGGAGATGATGTGGATCCTGGGCCTGGAGGTGGACGGAACCGTACCCACCGCTACGCTGCAAACCTTTGACCCCGGTTCCCTGGTGACCGGCAGCGCCAACCTGGGCGAGCAATTGGTGTATCGCGTGTACTTTCACAATGGCGACCTGCGCACCGTGGATACCCGGCGGATCAGCACCTATAATTACCGCATCAAGGAGACCGCCACGCCGGTCCTTATCTACGGCTGGTACATGCAGGACGTGCGGGTGATCAACCGCGAGCTGTATCAGCTGCTGGTGCCCATGCCCAATATAGACGGCGTCATGAACTTCACCGACCTGCGCCTGATCCGGGGCGATACCACCGACCGGGTGCTTCACCTGCCCGCCTCCTGCGTGGGCGTGGCGCTGGGCAGCAAGGCGGTGTACGCTTTTGCGGGCTCCCGTGTGTACACCTGTCGCTACGGCGAAATCAGCTTCACCCCCACCAATCTGCCCGTGAACGTGAGCCGGGTGATCGGCATCACCCAGAACGACCGCGCCATCGTGGCGGACAACAACGATGTGTATTTGGTGCAGTTACCGAATTAGTTACGAGTTACGAGTTACAAGTTACGAGTTACAAGAGGCTGCGGCCAGCCATACTGCGTTCACCGCCTCTTCTTGTAACTTGTAACTCATAACTTGTAACTAAACGACTACAGAGGAGGATCGCTAATGAACATAGTCGACTTGCTGATCCTAGGCGTGATCGGCGTCTGCGTGCTCTTTGGGCTGTACAAGGGGTTTGTGAACTCGGTGTTCGGGTTGTTCGGGGTGTTTTTGGCGCTGGTGATCGCTTATGCCGCTTACCCGCAGCTAGCTAAATCCCTGCAGGACAACGAGAGCCTGATCCGCAACCTGATCCACTATTCCGACGCCTCCTCCCGCATACAGGATGTGGAGTTGTCGCAAACGCCGGTGGCCGGTATCTCCGGGCAAACCCTCAGCGAGATCATGACCCGGGCCAACCTGCCCCAACCCTTTGATGATTTTGTCCGCGCCAACATCACCGACCAGGTGTTTGCGCCCCTGGGCAGCGTGAACGTGTCCGACTACCTGAATCAAACGTTGGTGGCGGTTACGCTGAATATATTGTGTTTTTTGATCTGCTTTGGGATAGCCTACGCCGCCGTGATGCTGTTGGTGCATCTGCTGGGCTATGTGTTCCGCTTGCCGGTGCTCAAGCACTTTGATTTGTTATTGGGCGGGCTGTTTGGCGGGGTGCGGGGCGTGCTTTTGATGTTTGTGATCTTTGCGATCGTGCCGGTGCTGCTTACGGTATCGCCCATTGAGCAGGTGAGCGCGGCCATTGATGAATCCCAGCTGGCGAGTACATTTTATCAGACGAATTTGATACAGTCGATTATGCAGGGGACGTTGTTTTAGGGGATGTGGGGTTAGGGGAAGCGAGTTGGATGATATCTGACGCGCTTCTTTTTTCTGTGGAGATGCGTTTCAGCGAATTTATTTGTTCAGGAAATCATGATACTCCTAATCGTAAATCCAGAGCTTCTTGTCAAGCAATTGAAAAATATTCCATGATATGTTATGATGAAACACAGCAAAGCTTTTGAGGAGAGATTTATAATGGAAAAGAAAAAGATTTTTATGATTATGCCTTTCGAAGATGCCTTTTTCGAAGTATATGAAATGCTAAAAAGGGAGTTTGATGAAGGTTTCATTTTTAGCCATGCTGGAGAGGAAGGGAATCAACAAAATATTCTTAAGGATATAATCCAACCAATCTATGAAGCAGATATCGTTCTTGCAGACTTAACAGGGTTAAATCCAAATGTACTATATGAATTGGGCATTGCACATACATTTGTAAAGAAAACGATTATTATCACGCAGGATAAGTTATCGGAATTGCCATTTG
>Ga0123353_10011826_pt1 | contig 12333 bp, 13 predicted proteins | sample TergutLab28metaG_3_FD_92763 | JGI IMG/M metagenome (GOLD analysis project Ga0123353, IMG submission 92763) | Labiotermes labralis P3 segment gut microbial communities from Petit-Saut dam, French Guiana - Lab288 P3 | ecosystem: Host-associated > Arthropoda: Insects > Digestive system > Gut ... | reverse complement strand
GCGTTAATAAAATCAAATTATACAAGAGAATCATGTTCGGGAGATGCAGCTTCGATCTACTGAGGCGCAAGACTTTGATGCTGGAGCAACGCAAATATTTCAATTAATTTTGGAAAGAACCTAAAAATTCGAGCATTAGGGCGGGCCGTAAAAGCCCGCCCTTTCATCGTCCAGTGACTAAGTTCTTACTCCGCTTCTGTCTTAGGGTCTGCCCAATTCAGGGAGTAGTTGTCCCGCTGCGTATAGACGAAACGCAGGGGAACCGTTCCCACATCTGCCAGCGTCCCAGTGCCGGTTACGCTGGTGTTGACCGTTACATTGCGGGTATATTCCACAGAGAGAATCTGGTCCGCCGCGCGGTCCACCACGCATTTGATAGAGCAGTCCACATAGTTCAGGTCGTATTCCCCGACCTCTATGTAACCCTCCGCCTTTTTGAATTCCTCGATAATCGCGCCGTAGTCCGGCAGGTCGAACGCTTTGCCGATCACGCCTTCCAGGGGCTTGGGGCTCTTCTCGTCCTTGAGGAGGATCTCGATTTCATAGGTTTTTTCGACCTCTTTGCAAGCGGCGGAAGCGACGTCGTCCGCCGTCAGCTTGCAGCCCCAGGTCTGCCCCTGCATGGGGAATTTATCCGTCAAGTCCTCCCCGTATTCGGAGGAATCCCCCTCGTTTTTGAGCATGTAGGACTTCAGCGTCGGCACCAGGGCGTTTACATACTCGTTTTCGCTTTCGAAGTCCCGGATATCCTGGGAGCGGCCGCGGTTCATGGCGGGTTTCCCCTCTTTGACTTCACCCATCAGGCGGTTGAAATAGGCGAGAATCTGCTCGGTGCCCACAGGCATGGCGGATTTGTTGATGACGGGCGCTTCCGCCGTTTCTTCCTCCGTCTCGCCGGTGTTACAGGCCGTGAAAAACAATACAGGCAAAAGGACAAGGGCAAGGATGAGGGATAAGCGTTTTCTGCTTTTTTTCATAGAATAGGAATCCCCTTTCACAGTTTTATGCGAAATTTATAAAGACGAAAGTATTATAGCACATAAAATTTGCGTTGCCTAGTAGTTTTTTCAATTTGACGGTGACCCGGGAAAATGATATAATGAAAACCATAAAAACAACAAGAAGGATATCGAAAGTAATGCGGAAAGACAAAACAAAAATGATTTTTATGCTCCTGCTGGCGGCCGGTATTTTGATCCTGGTCGGTTGCATAGAGCGGAACAAGCCGCCGGCTGACACAGAGCCGAAAACGCCGTCCGGTTCGGAGACCACGACCAACACCACGGCTTCCACCGCGACTGCGTCCGAGAGCGTTTCGGAAAGCGGAACGCGTCCGGCGGACACGGCCAGCACTGCCACAATACAGAGTATGCAACCCTCCGGTACGGCTCAAATCTCAAGCACGACGCGGACTCCAAGTACGACAAGATTGCTCAACCCGACGAAACCGACGGAGTACGACCCCGCCGCCTACGCGCAGGCCTACGCCTACGCCGGATTCAAACCCGCCCTGGCCGTTATGGACGAATCCCAATGGAATCTCTTGCTCGTGAACGGGAACTATGTGCTGCCCGAGAACTACAAGGTGCAGACCGCGCCCTCCATTAAAAGCCAAAGGGATAGCCTGCCGCTGGACTACCGGGTGGCGGAATACTACAACGCCATGTACCTCGCCGCGAAGGCGGAGGGCATCACGCTCACGCCCGTTTCCGGCTACCGCAGCTTCGCGCGGCAGAAGACCAACTTCGAGAATAAGATTAAACTTTATCAGGACCAGGGTTACAGCAAGGCCCAGGCCACGCGCCTCGCCGCGGAGATCGTGATGATTCCGGGCGCCAGTGAGCACAACGCCGGCATGGCGATGGATATCTGCAGCCTCAACACGAACTTCGACCAGACGAAGGAATTTCGCTGGCTGAAAGAAAATGCCGCGGACTACGGCTTTATTCTGCGCTACACAAAGGAGAAATACGCGGTCACGAAGGTGTCCTACGAGCCCTGGCACTGGCGCTATGTGGGGCTGGAACACGCGAAGAAGATGAAGCAGAGCGGGCAATGCCTGGAGGAATACTTGGGCTATAACTAAATGGGGAATTATGTTGTAGGGGACGCTGTCCTCAGCGTCCCGGCGATTTTCGGAAAGCTCTCAAATTCAAGATAAAATACGCTAAAACAGGACGCAGAGGACTGCGTCCCCTACAAAGCCAGGCGATTCGACAAGGATGGCATCAGGCTAAATGATCATGATTCTCCGAGCCCGAATCCTTCGGGTGTTCCGTCGCGGGATTCCTCTTCAAGACGACAAAAATCGTTTGGAAGAGGATTTTTATGTCCAGCCAAAAGCTCCGGGTCTCCACATACTGCTTGTCGTAGCGCGCCTTCTCCGGGTCGGACAGATTGTTCAGCCCGTGTATCTGCGCAAGGCCGGTCAGGCCGGGCCGGACGGCGTATACATGATATTCCAGGCGCAGTTGCCGGATTTCCTCTTCCTCGGGAATCAGGGGGCGCGGGCCCACAAAGCTCATTTCCCCCCGCAGAATGTTGAACAGCTGCGGAATCTCGTCAAGGCCGCTGCGGCGCAGAAAGGCGCCTGTCCGTGTCATGTAGGCGACTGGCTTTTCCAACTTCGCCGCCGCGACGTGGGGAGTGCCCTTTTTCATGGTTCGGAATTTCCAGACGATAAATAAGCGGTTGTCCTTCCCGACCCGCTCTTGTTTAAAAAGCACCGGCCCGCCGTCGTCCAGCAGGACGAGCAGGGAGAGCAGGAGAAGCAGCGGCGACAGAATGACAATCGCCGCGAGGCTTGCGCTAAAGTCGAACAGACGCTTCATGTTTTCTTCCATCCTGTAGGGGCGGACGACCCTGTCCGCCTGTAATCTCGGTTCATTATTATCTGTTTTTTCCGCCCCAGAAGATGTGCCCCCTGGCCAGAAAAACCCGGGCCGGCGCGGCCTCCAGCCCGACGAGCTTGAGCGGCGCGGCGAAGAGGAAGTAGTCCCCCGGCACGACCTCGGAGAGGTCCAGACCCTCCAGTATTACGACATTGCGGGACAAAAAGGCCTTGTGCGGCCGGATTTGGTTGCCCGAGCGGCCGATGGACAGCGCGTCTGTGCCAATCAGGAGAAGGGGAAGGGCCGCTGCCTCCTCCGCCGCGGAATCCATGAAGTAGGCTTTTCCATCGCCCTTGAGCAGCAGCCGTTCGCAGCGCTGGGGAAAGCGCTCATTGACGTATTCGCCCGTGATTTCGCCCGGCGGCACTTCCGCCACCGTGCAGGGGCCGATGCAGGCTTCGGGCGGCAGGCACTCCACGCCCGCGCCGTTCTCCAGAAAGTGCAGCGGCGCGTCGCAGTGGGTGCCCGTGTGCACACAGGTATAGAGCACGGAGAGGTTGCAGTCCGCCCCGCGCGCAATTTCCTGCACGGCTTCCACGCGCGGAAATGGATCCCCCGGATAGACGGGCGATGTGAGGAGGTCGCGGGAAATGTCGATTAATTCCATAAAAGCACCAGCTATCAAGTAATAACTAATAATGAATAAGCGTTGCGGTGTGAATTTAACGATAAATCTGAAGTTTAACCACAAAGCCTACCCTCTAATCATCTAACATCTACTATCTAATGTCTAGCGTCTAGTATGAGCCAGGCATGAATAAAGCCGTCCAAATCGCCGTCCATGACGCCGTCCACGTTGCCGGACTCAAAGCCGGTTCGGTGGTCCTTCACCAAAGTGTAGGGCATAAACACATAGGAGCGTATCTGGCTGCCCCAGCCGATCTCCTTCTGGTCGCCCTTGATGTCCTCGATCTTATCCAGGTGTTCGCGTTCCTTGATCTCCAGCAGTTTGGATTTCAGCATTTTCAGCGCGACCTCGCGGTTCTGGTGCTGGCTGCGCTCCACCTGGCAGCTGGTCACGATGCCGCTGGGGATGTGGGTCAGGCGCACGGCGGAGGAGGTCTTGTTGACCTTCTGCCCCCCCGCGCCGCTGGCGCGGTAGTAGTCGATTTTCAAATCGTCGGGATTGATCTCCACGTCGATGCTGTCGTCGATTTCGGGCATGACCTCCAGGGAGGCGAAGGAGGTGTGCCGCCTGCCGGAGGAATCGAAGGGGGAGATGCGCACCAGGCGGTGCACGCCCATCTCTCCTTTTAAATAGCCGTAGGCGTTTTCGCCCTCCACCAGCAGCACGGCCGACTTCAGGCCGGCCTCGTCCCCGTCCAGAAAGTCCAGCAGGCTGACTTTGTATTTCCGCTTTTCGCCCCAGTGCTGATACATGCGGACCAGCATCTGCGCCCAGTCCTGGGCCTCGGTGCCGCCGGCCCCGGCGTGAAAGCTCAGGATGGCGTTTTTCGAATCGTACTCCCCGGAAAGCAGGGTGGCAAGTGTCTGCTCCTCCAGTTGGGCGATGAAGTCGTCGCCGAAGGCTTTGCATTCCTCATAGAGGGAGATATCCTCCGCCTCGTCCGCCAGCGCGACCATCGCCAGGGCATCCGCATAGCTGCTACGCAGCGCCTCATACTTCGCGACGCGGTTCTTCAGCTGGCTGGTCCGTTGCAGTACCTGCTGGGAGTTTTTCAAGTCCTCCCAAAAGCCTTCCTCTGCGGCGGCGGTCTCCAGCTCCGCGATTTCCTGTATGGTTTTGTCCAGCGCCAGCGCTTCGCGCAGCTGCTGCAGCTTGTCCTCATAGGCCAGCAGGGCGAGGCGCAGTTCTTCGTATTGTAGCATAGATTCTCCTCAACGATTCTGTAGGGGACGCGCACTTGGGCGTCCCGTTTTCGTCCGTTTTATTTTGGGCCGCCCGGTGTGAGGCCCCTACAGACTATTCTTCAAACTGCACAGTAGGGGCGATTCATCAATCGCCCCTACGGGAAATTACGGTTTCATCAGCGGCATCAGAACCGCTTGTTCTTTTTCATCATAGGAGCAAGCAACACGCCGCCCACAGCGCCGGCGCCCAGGCCCAACACGGCGCCCACAATCAATATCCAGGGTTTGATGCCGGTCTCTGGTCCCTCCACGAAAACTTCCGACGTAACGATTGAGATCGACGGGGGCTGGGTGAGATCCTCAGCCCCATGGTTCGGCGCGCGCCGCAGGTCGATTTGGTATACGTTTTGTGCTCCGTCCGGTGCCCGCACCAGGATGGAGGCCGGGTTTTTGGCGCCCGCAATCAGGTTCTCGCCGCCGCTGATAATGACCTCCGCGTTGCTGTCCGCCGCCACGGCGATGATTTCCACCGCGTCGTATTCATAGGGCAGCCACACCACATAGTGGGTTTGGCCCGGATTGAAAACGGGGGAGAGGACGAAATCCTTCACGGCGAGGGATTTCAATTCCGACGCGCCGGCGTCGAACGTGGGAATATCGTTGGGAACGGTGGTCGGTTCCGTGCTGGAGCCGGTAGTTGGTTCCCTCGTCGTGGCGTTGGGATCCGCCGCGCGGGTCACAACGATGGTGTAGGTCTTTGTGGTCTTGCCGTCCGCCGCAGTGACCTTGAGGGTGACATTCGTCTTTCCGCCCGCCTTTAAGGTTGGGTTTGTTATCACTCCGGTGGCGTCGTTGTCCTCCGCCGCGTATTGGAGGGAGAGCTTGCTGACGCTGAAGGGCACCGAGGCCGTATACTGGGTGGTGTTGGGGGAAAAGGCCGGGGAAAGCTTCGCGTTGGAGGCCGAGAGGGTTTTCAAATTGGCGTTGTTGGAGGGCGCCGCGGTGAAGGTGACCGTCGTGCCGGAGGTGGTCACGGTGAAGCCGCCCTGGTTGTCCTTGTCGCCCAAACTGTCCTTGCTTACGGTGAGTCCAAAAGAAGCCTTCGTATCGGGAGGAATGCCGCTTTTCGCCTTAAAACTGACGGTGGCAAAGGTGGTGTCTTCCATGAGAGCTCCTGCGCCGCCGTCGGCATCTGTATACGTCAAAAGCAGGGAGCTGCCCGAAAGATTTTCTCTCAGACTGCCCGGTGACATTTTACTGCCGGCTGTAGCGTAAGTATTGCCCGGCTTTTGTATGTCGAATAGGGCGGCATTAAAGGTCAGCGTCGCGTCCGCCGCCGCAATGCCGTTGGCTGCTTTGGCTCCGCTCACATTGATGGCAACCGTGATGACGTCCCCCGCGCGCACCGTGCTCTTGGAGGGAACCAAACGGAAGGTGACGCTGCCCGCCGCGGAAGCGGTAAAGGCCAACGCCAGGGTAGCCATCAGCGCGAGCGCCAGTACCAAACTACAAATTTTTTTCATTTCTCAATTACGACTCCTTTGTATTCGAATTCTTTTGCGGATAACCATGCCCCTGTTTTAACATTGCCTTTACTTATGTAATAATTCCAGAAAATAATTTTGCCGGAACGATTCCAAAGAAAAAACCGGGATTAATAAGTAGAAATATTGGTATTCCTATTATAGAAAAATTGGCAGGGCCTGTCAACCGGTAAAACCATCCTTTGAAGGGTGATTCGTTGAACAAATTGTAAATTGTTTTCTGGAAAACGGCTCGGGTTTGCGATTTCTGCCATGAAAAAATTTCCCTCTTGCAATCGTAGCAATATTGTGCTACACTTGAACTGCCAACTAAGCGTCACAACTGATTTTATTGAAAGGCTGGAAACGGACATGATGAATACGTTTGCGCGGCCGGTGCGTGATTTGCGGAACAACTACAACGAAATCATAGCCTTGGCAAACGCGGGCAACCAGGTTATCATCACACAAAACGGGCGGGAGGCCGCCGTGGTCATTGGCGCGCAGGCATATAAGGATTTTGAAGTCTTTTTATACCGGCAGCACATCAATCGGGAACTGGAGAAAGCGAAAGAGAAGGCCAAAGACCCAAGCACGCAATGGCTGAGCGAGGATGCGTTCTGGGCTGGCTTTGAGGACAGCCTATGAAATACCGGATTCAATATTTACCGGAAACGGTCACAGACCGGGAAGAAATCAGAGCCTACTTATCGTTATATTACAAAAGTACGGCTAAAAAGTTTTTTTCTCTGTTAAAAGAGAGAATCGCACAGTTAAAAGAAATTCCCTATTCTTGCCCGGTTTATGAAGACGATCCCGATTATCGAAGAATGGTGGTTGGGGATTATCTGGTGTTTTATATGGTCAACGAGGAGAAGAAAACTGTGGAGATTCATCGCATTTTTCATGGCTCTCAGGATATAAGCCACCGGATGAAAGGGCTCGGCCCACAATAGACATATCCAAACCCCCGCGCCGCATAAAATCAAGTAGATAAAAAGCGGCAGGGGGTTACGGCCATGGAGCGGGATATGGACCTGGAAACCATCCGCGAACGCAGGCGGCAGCGGGCGGAATGCCAGGACGAATACGGCATGGGATACGAGGAGGACGAAGCGGAGCGGAGCGGGGACTCCCTGCTGCGCCTCACGCTGCTGCAGACGCTGGTCTGCGCGCTGATTGTCGCGCTGGTATTCCTGCTCGGCAAAACCGGTGCCCAGAGTTTCACGGCCCTGCGGGAGGTCTATTGGAGTGTCATGGCGGTGGACCTGGATGCAAAAGAGATGTTCGCGGCTCTAAGGGATGCCTCCCGCTATGTCATCGCGCCCGCGGACGAATGGAGAAAGGGAACGACCGAGCAGCCTGAAGACACGGATGTAGGGGACGGCGCCCCCGACGTCCCGCAGACAACGGTAGGGGCGGACGACCCTGTCCGCCCGGAAACAGAGGCGGCAGACGACCCGACCGGCGGTGAGGATATCAGTCTGCCTCAAGGGACACGTCACCATGCGGCCGCGAACACCTCCCTCGCGCCCGTTTACACGACGATGGCGCCCCGACCGGCGGTAACCGGGCGAATCAGCTCCCCGTTCGGCTACCGGATTCACCCCATCACGGGGAAGGAGAGCTTCCACACGGGACTGGACCTCGCCGCGCCGGAGGGCAGACCCATCGCGGCGGCCTTCGCGGGGCGGGTCAAGGAGGTGGGCGAATCGGAGACCTGGGGCAACTATGTGCTGCTGGAGCACCAGCAGGGCCTGGAGACCTTTTACGCCCACTGTGCGGAGGTCTATGTGGAGGAGGGGGCGGCGCTCCGCCTCGGCGAAATCATCGCCCTGGTCGGCACGACGGGCCTGTCCACCGGGCCGCACCTGCATTTTGAGCTGCGCGTGAACGGTGTCCGCTACGACCCGGCCTGGATTTTAGTAGTATGAAGATCCAACTGCGGAAGGCGGAGCTGGAAATCGGCTTCTTATTTGCGGCCGGCGTGACTTTAATGTTGATTCTGGACGACAGCGGCGGCGCCGCCATGACGCTCACGGCCTGCCTGCTCCACGAATGCGGGCACCTTCTATGTTTACTCGCGTTTGGAGAGGCGCCCTGCCGCGTGAAGCTGGCCGTGTTCGGGATGCGCATTGACCGCGCGCGGGGGATTCGGCTGTCTCTGACCCAAGAGGCCGCCGTCGCGCTGGCGGGGCCCTGCGCCAACCTGCTGTTGGCGCTCTGCGCCTGGCTGCTGGTGCTCGGCGGAAAAGAGCGGATGCTGCTGCCGGTGGCGGTCAACTTCGGCATTGCGGCCTTCAACCTGCTGCCGATTGAACCGCTGGATGGCAGCAAGGCGCTGTATTTTCTTTTGTGCCGCTGCCGGGAGGAGGACGGGGCCCGGCGCTTCGTTTCCCGGATTTCTCTCTGCCTCGCGGTCCCCCTGGTGATTGTGGGGGGTGCCGTATTGGTGAAAAGCGGGTATAATTTTACGTTGCTGGCGGTTTCGGTCTATCTGTTCCTGCTCATACTGTTACGGAAAGAATAAAAACGCGGTGGGGGGCTCTATTCTATATTAAGAACGACAACGCAAAAACATATTGACAGGCCCTCATGTAGGGGACGCCCGTAGGGTGGCGGCTTGTCGCCATCGTTTCGACGTCCCGCAGGCGGCAGCCAGCCGCCGAAATTTTATGAACAATAACGATTGGAGAACCCCTATGCTTTCCCCAAAATTAGAATCAATCTTATCCCGCGTCCAGAAGCCCGGGCGCTACACGGGCGGCGAGCTGGGCAGCGTCGTAAAGGACCAGTCCGGCCTGGCGCTGCGCTATGCCCTCTGCTTCCCGGACAGCTACGAGATCGGCATGTCCCACCTCGGGATGAAGATACTCTACGCCCTGGCCAACGCCCGGGCGGACACCTGGTGTGAGCGCGTCTTCGCTCCCTGGGTGGACATGGAGACCGAGATGCGCCGGGAGGGCGTCTTGCTCTACGGCCTGGAGAGCGGCGACGCCATCCGGGATTTCGACCTCATCGGCTTTACGCTGCAATATGAGCTGTGCTATACCAATGTATTGAATATGCTGGACCTGGCGGGGCTTCCGGTCCGTGCCGTGGAGCGGACCGCCCTGACCCCGCTGGTGATTGCCGGCGGTCCCTGCGCCTGTAACGCGGAACCCATGGCGGAGTTCTTCGACCTGGTGCTGCCGGGCGAGGGGGAGGAGGTCAGCGGTGAGCTGCTGGAACTGCTCAAGGAGCACAAGCAAAGAGGCTTGGATAAGCGGACGTTTCTGTGGGCGGCGACACAGCTGAAGGGTGTGTATGTCCCTGCGCTGTATGAGGCGGACTATCACCCGGACGGAACTTTGTGTAGCTTCAGACCCCGGGAGGGCGCGCCCGCGAAGGTGGAGAAGCGTCTCGTGTCTGACCTGGACGCCATGCCCGCACCGGAGTCTTTCATCGTCCCCTTTCTGGAGACCGTACACGACCGCACGGTAGTGGAGCTCTTCCGCGGTTGTCCGCGGGGCTGCCGCTTCTGCCAGGCGGGTTTTCTCTACCGGCCTATCCGGGAGAAGTCGCCCGAAACGGTCAACGCCCAGTGCAGGGCGGTCTGCGGGAGCAGTGGCTACGACGAGATTTCCCTCTGTGCCCTGAGCGCCAGCGACTACAGTGGTATTCAGCCCCTGCTGGAATCGCTGCTGGACTGGACGCTGCCGGAGCGGGTCAATATTGCATTGCCCTCCCTGCGCATGGACAACTTCCCGCCGGAGCTGATGGAGCGTCTGGCCCAGGTGCGCCGCAGCGGCCTGACCTTCGCGCCCGAGGCGGGAACCCAGCGTCTGCGGGACGTCATCAATAAGAATATCACGGAGGAAGAGGTGCTTGCCACGGCCAGGCAGGCCTTCGCCGGTGGTTGGACGGCGGTCAAGCTCTATTTCATGCTGGGCCTGCCCACGGAAACGGAGGAGGACGTCGCCGGAATCGCGGCCCTGGCGCAAAAAGTGGTGGATGCCTACTACCAAAATCCGGACAAGCCCAAAGGCAAAAGTGTGTCCGTATCCCTCAGCGCGGCCTCCTTTGTGCCGAAGCCCTTCACGCCCTTCCAGTGGGAGCCCCAGGACACCATGGAGCAGCTGGAGGAGAAGCAGGCCCTGCTGCGCGGAAGCATCCGGACGAAAAAAATCACGCTGGGCCGCCACAAGCCGAAGCTCAGCCTGCTGGAGGCCGTCCTGGCTCGGGGGGACAGGCGGCTTTCCGCCGTCATTGAGACCGCTTGGAAGAACGGCTGCCGTTTCGACGGCTGGGACGACCAGTTCCAGTTTGATACCTGGATGACGGCGTTTGAGACGCATGGCCTGGAACCCGCCTTCTACGCCAACCGCAGGCGTTCCTACGACGAATTGCTGCCCTGGGAGCACATGGACTACGGCCTCTCCAGGCAATTCCTGATGCGAGAGAGCCAAAAAGCCCGCGCGGGGGAGATGACGCCCGGCTGCCGGACGGCCTGCGCGGCCTGTGGCTGCGACCGTTTGAACGGAGGCTTCTGCTCAGAGAGGCAGTAGGGTCGGGTCTCGTTGTCTGCCCAAACGAAAAAGTGCAATTTCTTATTGCTTTCTATTCCTTCATTATGCTATAATAATTGCGGTACTGTTTCGGTGCCGACGGAGCGTCTTCAATTGTAGAAAAAGTTTGAACCACGCGCCGCCTGCCGCTTACAGGTAAATTTAAAAAATTAGGAGGGAGTCCCATGTCAAACGACAAGTACACATCAATCGTAAACCTTGATTTCCAGTACGCACATAGGTTTATGAACTGGCCAAGAGAAGCAAAACACCTTCATGGGCACTCAGGTCTTTTGACCATTGAGTTGGAAGACACCGTAGACCCGGTAACCGGCTTTGCGCACGCGTGCAAAGATGGCTTCAAAAAGGCCTGGGAGGTTTGTGACCACTTCCACCATGCGTCATTGTTCCAAGAGGGTGACCCGCTTCTTGACGCGGTTCTCGCAGTGTACAAAGAGCATGGCGTTAACAACGATCCGGAAAATTGTGTTCCTCTTAAAAAGATTGATCACGAACTTGCCTGGTCATACCCGGAATACAGAATCGTTGTTACCAAAAAGGTTTCAACGGTTGAGAATCTCTGCGAGCTTTTCTACGAGCTTCTGAAAGACAAAATGCCAATCAAAAAAATAACCATGCGTTCATCTCTTATGAACGCGGCATCAAAAGAATTCAAGTAGGAAAAAGAGGCGTATAGAGCCAAAAGGAACGGACGCTTTCACTATGTCCGTTCCTTTTAATATCCACAGTTATATGACCCATACCACCATGAGAGGAGAGCGGAGAGTTGAGAGAGGAGAGTAGAGAGAAAAGAGTAGAGCTCCGGCTCTGGTACGCCAAGACCGGGCGGGCAAAATATATTTCTCATTTAGATTTAAATCGCTGTTTTACCAGGGCGGTCCGCCGCGCGGAACTGCCCCTGTGGTACACGGAGGGCTTCAACCCCCACCCCTACCTGACTTTTCCCCTTCCCTTGCCCCTGGGCCAGGAGGCCCTGCGGGAACCGTTGGATATCCGCCTGACGGAGAATGTGGAACCGGAGCAAATCCGGGAATGGCTGGCGGCCGTCTTGCCGGAGGGCATTCAAATTGTGGACGCCACGCGGCCCGTTCTGCCCGCGAAGGAGATCGCGGCGGCGGCCTGTCAGATTCGGCTGCGGCTTGCGGATGAATGCCAGGCAGAGGCGTTTCGTGTTGCCGCGCAGGCCGTTTTGGATTCCGGCGAGCTGATGGCCGAGAAGAAGGGGAAAAAGGGGATAGAGACCAAGAATATCTGCCCGATGATAAAACGTTGTGAAATTGTAGGGCGTGATGTCCCCGGCACGCCGCCTATATCTGCCGCAGAACTGCAACTAAGCGCCACCCTGGCGGCGGGCAACACCGCGAACCTGAACGCTGCCCTGCTGGTAGATGCCCTGCAAGCAAGTGTCCATATACGGGCGGAGTCCTGCGCGATTACGCGGCTGGGACTGCTGGTCGCAACAGGGGAAGCGTTTTGTTGATAATTCGGTCAATCGTAGTCGCAAGAAATTGCTAAAGAAAAATTAATAAAAAAACACTT
>Ga0123353_10011825_pt1 | contig 12334 bp, 8 predicted proteins | sample TergutLab28metaG_3_FD_92763 | JGI IMG/M metagenome (GOLD analysis project Ga0123353, IMG submission 92763) | Labiotermes labralis P3 segment gut microbial communities from Petit-Saut dam, French Guiana - Lab288 P3 | ecosystem: Host-associated > Arthropoda: Insects > Digestive system > Gut ... | reverse complement strand
GGCATGAATCTGACCACTCACCTACATCTGTGAATGTGTGTTGCTGTTACCTTAACTGCCCGTATGCTTTACTAGCATGCAGAAGAACACCTTTTTGGCAGAAACTTCTTGAAGCCCTTGACCGTCACTGGTTGAACCATCTCCTTTCCTTTTGTTCCATATACACAGTTAGATCTCTTAGGTAATGTATTATATGTATTAGAGGATACATTGCAGTTTGCTGTTACTGTATTTACCTGTCTATAAGGTGAGCATTTTTTTGCAATTTATTTCAGAAATGGGGGGGAGGGGGTAGTGATCACATAATTGCACACAAAGTTGAACATATTTTGTATTGGTTATTTTCCTGAAATTTTAGTGTGAAGGGCGTCATCTTATACATGGGTAAGTACATGGTATTTGTTATCACTAAACAGTTGGGCCTCACTTGTATTGTTATTCTTTTCAGCCTTGACTCACCTGTATGGACTGAGAATTCACAGTTCCCAGGTTGTCGTAAGGTGGCAGCATTTCTTGCATGGCTTGACTATTGTGACCAGGTGAGTTGGTCTCATTCCATTATATTTGCCACTGGTTAAATTAATAAGCATTGAATATTTGCATAGAATTTCATGAGAAGTGGTACCTGTGATATCCACCAGATCAGTATGCTGTGGTATATGTATAAACACAGAATCTGTCCAGGCAGGCTCTGGGTCCCACCCAGCCTGCTATTCATTGGGTACTGGGCTTCTCTTCTGGGGGGTAAAACAGCCAGGGCACGAAGTTTACCACTAATAAACATAGTACTGAGGGTAAGAATGAATGCAGCTGTACTTATGACCCCTGTATGTATTCATGGCATTTGTGGATGACAACTTCACCTTTTTAGGTTTATAGGCACATTAGCATAGTCACAAAGAACACCCATTACCCACCCACCCTGACCTTCTGTCCATCCATTCTTCTGTTTGCATTCATGTGCGCTGTTCCCAATGGATGGATGTTCGTTAATTGTGATACTGGGAACTTTTAAATGTCACAAAAATCCAAGTTTGGTTGAAATTGGGAAAATAAATCGGCTTTTTGCATGAAGAAATGAGTACAGTGTAATGTTCCCTGCAACATTAAATCTCCATGAAAGTGTTGTCTTCACCTGAATTGTATCAGACTTTTAGTCCTTCTGTCCGCCTGTCCGTTTACATTATGAGTGTGGCTCCACCTGACACATTTTTGTAAAATTTGATTTTGAGGACTTCTCTGAAAATCTATACAAGTTCCACATTTGGTTAAAATTGGGCAAAAACAGTATGTTTTATTGTTGCTGGTGGAATTAAATTTTCTTGGTAATGCTCGTTTCCAGTGAAATGGTATTGGGCTGTTAGGACAGCTGAGGAGGTACGAACATCATGCAGACATGCTTTGATGTTATGTTATATGTGCATTGCATATCTTTTTTATGTGTACAAACAATTCATACATTTTAATATAATTTGGTGTGAGAGGAATTCTGTCCTAGCGGCACTGTAACTTAGACCTTTGATGTCTTCGTGTTGTAACTGGAAGGTCACAAAGACAGTAACTGACAGTAGGCTGTGTCAAACATTTAATGCTAAAAATGCAAAAACACTTGTCACATGAATGTCGAATACCTGCATCCTTATTGTGTACCATTGTTGGTGTTTTAACAATAGTTTGTTCGTGAGTCTCATCCAATCATTGGCACAGCACTAGCTGGCAGCATACGGTCGGAGTTTCTTGAAAGAGTCCTGGGCCCAGCCCTTCTTCAGCCATGTGATTCCAATGAAGTCCTCATCACAGCGTTCATTAGTAAATGCTTGAAGAAAGTCTCTGCTCCTGCGCTACTTACTGGTATGTAGATGTAAATGTTTTGATTTATTTTGCCACTGAAGTGATTGATTATGGTCAGGAATTTGATGCCTAGTAGGGGAAACGGTATGTTCTGTTTGAATCCACATCCATAATGAGGCTCACTTAAATATGTATTGAGTGACTACCCAGGACACTTTCGTTGGAAGTAAAGGTGCTGGAGTATAGAAGTGAACATCCATTACCATAAAATTACTTCCATGGCTCTGCCTTCATGACTTGTTGATTATGCTTCCTGTGTCCCTACACATGAATTCTGGAACCAGTACCTTAAACTTCAAAACACCCGTGTTCACGTATGTATTGAGAATAGGGTGCTGAGGTGAATATTTGGGCGTAGTAGGGATGAGGTAGCAGGGGAGAGGAGAAAACTACATAATGAAGAGCTTAATGATCTGTACTCCTTACCAAATGAATGAGTTAGACAGGGCATGTAGCACATATGAGGGATAGGAGAGATGCATGCAGGGTTTTGGTGGGGAAACCTGAATGGAAAGAGACCACTTGGGAAACCCAGGCATAGATGGGAGGATAGTATTAAGATATATCTTCACAACATGGGATAGAGAGGCATGGACTGGATTGATCTGGCTCAGGATAGGAACAGGTGGTGGGATCTTGTAATTGTGGTAATTAACCTTCGGGTTCCATATAATGCAGGGAATTTCTTCACTAGTTGAGAACTGGTTAGCTTGTCACGAAGGATTCTGCTCCATGGAGTAAGTAAGTAAGTTAGTTCACATACGTGAATACACCCAGGAAAACACCCCTAGAAATTTGTTTTATGTATGTGGGCAACAAGGAAGGTTACTGCATCTGGGACATGATATATACTTTGTGTTATTTTCCACAAAATGCTCTTTATTTCATAATTTTATCTTCTTCTGTTTAAATACTTTTTTCATAAACCATGCACTAGGAATTTACACACCCACACTGATAGGATAAAGGTTATCAGGCCAGTATTGATTTAAATTTGACAGGACTGTCCACTATACCAGGTCCAAAGTTGAGTTCCAATCAACACATTATTTTACAGGATTTAGTTTTGGTGTTCCCTAAGCTCTTGTTATCTAGTGCCTGTTTTGGACTTTGAAGATTAGAGATTTTGTGGGAAATTAATTTTTTCCAGATTGTTGTAATTGACAAGACTAACTTGGACTGCAGATGGTTAAAATAGGTCCTTACCACTTCCACTGTATGATTATCATTCATAATAGTCTCCTGTAATCACTTTAAAACTCAGCAGTTCAGAAATCATCATTGAATACACTAATAACGAAACAGTAATTGAAGAATTGTAGTAGATGTAGTACAGCCGTGTACAAACGCCTTACAAAATATTTTTGTATGATATTGTGCACCTTAAAACTGTGCATACAAATACAAGGAAACCAGCATGGGCCTGTGTCAACAAGTTCTATTACTGTGCTGCAGAATTCCTGTACTGGCTGGTTGGCGAGAGTAGGGAACCTGAGTTGCCTGGTTTATCCACTTGTCCAACAAGACAACATCTGCTCAACAACTGCTTCCATGGACAAGATGAGGTCAGCCTAGAAACACTGCGATTATTTGAGGTGAGCTATATTATGTTTTAGGGTACTACAGAAGGTTACAATTATCATGTCACTGAGCAGAGAAATGTGCATTCTTGGTTTGTGTAGGTGGACTGCCTCAATCTATTTTCTGTGTTTTTTTTCTGCTAATACATGGGCATCTGGAATGGTTGCCTAGATGTCTCTTGTTACACATGGTCTCAGCATGCTTGTGCAGTGTATTTGGTTGAACAAGAAGTTGTCATTTGCAGTACTTCTGCAGAGTATGCTGTATGGGAAAATTGTTGATGAAAATTCTGTAAAAATTATTTTGCATCAGCAGTGCCACTTAAAACAATATGCAGTGTAATGTCTGTTAAGGTGCTGCTGGAGAAACCACATGAGCATGTTCTGCACTGTTTGGTGCTGGTGTACCTGACTGCACGAAGTTATTATGACAGCTCTGCATCAGACTCATTAATTGCCTCATGGAGTGATGAAGAAGATGAACGAGAACGACAGAGAGACAGTCCCTGTACGTCACATCCGATGCATAGTATTGAATTCTGAGAGCTGAGTGTTTAAGTTTTGTGAGAGATATTTATTTGTCATTTTCAGAGTTATGAAGAATTATTATATGTGAACTCTTTGCAGTTGAAAAGGAAACAGCAAGTACAGTGGGATATGTTAGAATGACCGTAATTGGTTCTGGAACCTCGTTCGTTATAGCATCTGTTCATTCTAGAATACATTGAAATATATGTATTTAGGGTTAATCTGTTCCAGGCCCACAGCCTGGAGCAAAGTTACCGTCCAACACAACCATTTAAACAGGAAAAATATAATACAAAATCAAAAATGCAAGTGTAAAAATAATATAAAATTAATTTAAGTTTTATACAGGGTGGCCGAGAAGTCACCGTACACCCAGACAATACGCACCTCAGACTCAATATAAGTTTACTCAGCACAGTGCAGCATGCAGTACAGTGTAAAATGGTAGGTTGGCAACAGTGTGCAAGATAGTGCACACGTGATTTGCCGCAGCCACAGAATTTAATTGTGTTCTCTGTATGGCTGACACAAGCAGTTACTCTATCGAGGAGCGCTTGGTGGCAAGTGTGTGAGTGCACAAGAGACAGCACACGGGACAAACCATGTCTCAAGTGATGGCTGCGTTCCGGGAACGGTTTAATAAGGCTCCACCACGAAGAGCGACACTGCTGGATTGGGAAAAACGAGCATTCGCTCTTGGAAGTGTTAAAGACAGGCTGCGGAGTGGGAGAAAAACAACGCGCCTGGAAACATGTGCAGCGGTTGCCGCTTCCATTGAACGTTCCCCAATGAAGTCGACACGGAAACAATCATTAGAGCTTGGTGTGCCACGGGCAACATGAAGAAAGACTTGAATGTGAGGCCGTATCGCCCAACCTTTGTGAATGAACTGTCGGGTGGCGATATGGATCGACGCTATGAATCGTGCCGTGCTCTGCTGAACACATTCTCAAATGCCGTATCCCGCACAAAGGTTCTTCTCAGTGACGAATGTGCCATCTATCGCAGTGCGCACGACAGAAATGTGGTGTTCTGGTCAAAGGAGATTCCCAATTTCACGCAGGAGCTGGAGCATAATCCAACACGTGATGGTATGGGCGGGTATGACATCAGATTATCTGATTGGACCTTACTTTTTCGATGGACCGGTGAATGTGGCATCTTATTCGGCAATGTTGGAGACATGGCTCATACCTCAGCTGAGAGACAGCGGATTCCTGGATGATGTGTGGCTGCAGCACGATGGGGCACCCGCACACTTCGCTCTTTCTGTGCGTGATATTTTGAATGAATGTTTTCCAGGCCGCTGGATTGGCCGTGGCTCACCGACATCTCCGGCACCAATGCCATGATCACCAAGTAGTCCTGACCTTACCACACCAGATAATTCGTTGTGGGGTATTATCAAGGGAAGAGTCGCTGCGCGTCGCTACAACAACAATGAAGATTTGCTCGGAGCTGTGGAAGACGCCTTTCGCACAATTACTCCCAAAATGCTCCGACGTATGTCACAGAGGACATGGAGGCACATCCGTATGTGTGTCCAGCATCAAGGTGCACATAGGGATTCGCTGGACATGTAACCAAGGCATATATAAGTGATTCAAATCAAATTATGTTAGCGTATTGGTCGGTGTACAGTGACTTCTCGCCCACCCTGTATATATATATATATATATATATAATGTTATCTGGCTCCTACGTGTTTCAGTTGGTCACCATTCTCAGGGAGATCAGAACCAAACAGCTTAAAACTCACAGCAGTAAATTAGTACTTACGATGCTACGCACATGAAAATATACTGAGGTTGGTATGCACGCAACACACAGTACCACACGTAGTCTCCTGGTGCACTTCAAACTAGCAAGACATAACACACAGACAGTAACCTATTAGGATCATAATATAATAGATGTTTGTACACCAGCAACAAGTGGGAGGAAGAATACTGTAATTCACAAAGAATATATGTTGTATAACAATGAATAATCAATTCATCAATTGTCATTTATCATACTCTATATATTGTAAATTTTAATATTTACATAACATAAATTTTTTTTTACATAACATGTACATTCACGTGCATAGCATCATAAAGACGAAATTACTGCTTAAGCTATTTGGTTGTGAGATCCCCAAACATGGCAACCAGCTGAAACATGTAGAAGCCAGATAAAGTGAAATAAATATTAGTATAATATGTGCATTTGTAGGTACTAAGAAATTGTTATCACTTGTCAGTTGCTGTGCATATTAAAGAGTTACACAGTGAGCATGTAAATCCATATGCTGTAAATATTTCTTCAACAAACACCTGTTAAAAAAAAATACTATTAGCCCATTTCCAACAGTCAGGCACATTACAAGAAACAGTATCTGCTACATGAGGTGGGAACACCATGTCTAGTTTCACATCTTAAGTCACAGACAAGAAAACTAACTCCAACAATAAATTAAATTAGGAAATGATTCCTACACTCCTTGCCGAACCAAAAAAATTAAAATGTTAATGAGAAAACAAATCATGAATAAAAATAACTCCAAAAGTTTAATGAAAATACATCAGTTTTATCAAAAACTATACATTCACTATAAGCTGAAAGCTTTAACAAAACAACTCTATAAACCTCTTGGAATTATGTAAACAGTTAGTCTAATGGAAGGATTAAAAACCAAGAGGTAGCAGACAATCTAGCTGTGATATCATGAGATTGCTAAAGGGATAATATATTACAAAATAAATAGTACATTATAAAACAATAAAAACCTAGACACATGTGAAAAAAATACAATCATGAGGGAGAGTAAAACAAAGAAACATGCTAACAAATAACCATTTGCATTTTTTGTCCAACACAATAATCTCACCACCACCATGTGTAATGAAGTTGCCAGTAAAAGAGTATGCAAAACAGAAAATTCTCCATACCCAAATCTGCAGCGAAATGTTACATTTTAAGGGCTACAGAAACAGGAAATTACTTAAGAACCACAGCCACCAGAAGGAGGGAAGGCCCCTTCATCTGAAACTGAAGTTGGGCAGCAAGAAGAACCGTTTGACAGAACACTTGCCTCGAGGTTTATACTTCAGATGCTCCTCTATGAATTGACAGGGGCAGCGGGCAGAGATGCAGTGGCGGGGAGGCGCCATGGAGAAGCCTCCACGCTCCGCACCATCCACTGACAGCTCCAGGTGCCTACGCACATACTCTTTAGCCCAGCGCTGTGAGTAGCGAAGGAAAACCATCTCGGCACGCTCCTGTGCAACACAGACCACACCCACCACCTTAGTGGGCAGTAACAAGCATCCCACAAAGCAACAAGCCAAAAGAAACATATACTGATGTTACAACCAATACTGTATGCTGAACAGTCAGTTAGATTTCTTTGAGACATCACATTCATTCAACCATTAAGTGGAAAATCACTTGTTACCAGACTGCACCTAAAATTCATAAGTGATGCTGTCAGGCTGGAACATCTAGAACTATGTCAACAAGCAAGGTAATTACCACTCTAAAGATGAAAACAGGCACAAGGATGTGGAATGAATTGAAATGGTGCAACACGTGAGCCAGTGGTGGATGCTCGTGAACATGGTAATGAATCTGTAGCTTTCATAAAAGGCAATAAATTTAGCCGAGGTACTACTTGCCTACAATGAACAAGTTAACATATTCTGTGCACAACACATTTTCATTTAAACGTCAATAATATCCTCCTACATCTCACACAAAAACCAATTTGATATGTAAATGGTAATTACTGCACATACAACACTGGGAGCCCTCAGCTTTCATAGTAAAATATACAGTGCTGTATTATATGTTCACGTATTTTCTACATTTTACAATTCCAAGACTTGCCTGATAATGGTCACCCAGTGTGGCCAAAACATACAGCAATACAACACTCAGAAATATGGTAAATAAGGGTGTCTTGTGCAGACAGCATACTCATTTATTAATGTATGTAATCATACACAAGACACAGATTTAGCAAATGAAAAAAGAATGCTAAAATGGCCCTTGGGGACCACAGTAGCACAGTGATTAAGGTGCTGTGCTACAAATCGGAAGGTCGCTGGTTCGATCCCAGCTGATGTCAGTGCATTTTTCATTGACATAAAATACTTCCGATCACACTTTGGCCCTGGGGTCGACTCAGTCTCTAACATAAATGAGTACCAGGAGTATTTCCTTGGGGTAAAGGCGCCTGGTGCGTAAGGCTGACAACCTGCCGTTGTCACAAAATCTGGGAACCTTAACTTCCTGGAACCCTGTGGGCCTGTAATGGGAATGCTTTACCTCTTAAAATGACCCTCGCATCTCAAAAATGGAGTTCCCATGACAGACACTAACCTATGATAGCACTTCTACAGAATGATTACAAAAAATTGGCCCAGAATTCAACAGAATGAAAAGTGTTGAAAAATCAGGCCTAAACTTTGTGAGATTTATTTTATCCACATAAAAATTCAGATAAAATACCATGCCTGCCCCGCATTATCATTTGCGACAAAAGATAACACATTACAATGGTCATCACCTACCCAGCCAGTTCTTTCATGTGCATACGCTCACAAAAGAAAGGTACAGTAGTATCTACAAACAGTATGAAAGATGTTAGAGCCCTAAAAAGATAAGAGAAATGCATATACAGACAAGCACTTGCCAAGATGTGTTACTACAGCATAGAAATGATGTTGGAATGACATTAAAATGCACTGTGTGACAACCAGTCTTTCTTACCAACTCCAAAATTTAGCTTACTCAGATGATGGTCATTTGGAACCTTAATTAGCATGTAGAATCAGTAGCTTGTTTTCATGCTTTGGAGGAATGCAACATGTCTAAATTCCGGGTAAGTGAACTTGGTTCCGGTGGACGCCGAAGATTGAGACGGCACACTCCTCTCAAAAATCACAACAAACACAATATCCTACATGGTGTTTAAGATTCCAAAAGACCATCATCTGACCAATACCCACCAAAAAAATTAAAATGTATTTCACCTTCTTTATTAGAATTTTATGGCAATTACTTCAATCCTACATGAAGATGGTGTCAGTAAGAATAACACACTAATCAGTTACCAAAATTCACTACTAGATCTACAAAAGAAATACACATTCCTTGCTAACACAAAACAAAACACATGTTAAGCAAGTTATGTTAGGTTTGTTAGTTACTTAGTGTATTTGATTGTATGCCCCACATGTAAACAAACAAGCAAAATGAACCACATATTAAATCTTACACTACTGTCAGTACTGCTTATGTATAGAATGTAACGTCCCATAAACAATGAACAAAATACTCATTTGTCTTACTGCTTCTTCTTAATAGCATTGCAGAACTGCTAGAAGTTTGAAAAAATACTAGAATCCTACAAACCAGGAAGACTAGCAACAGTGTCAAAGTGCATTCAACACAAGTTTAATGATTATACAATAGAGTGTACCGTATTGTAATGGCACACCATACAACTTTACCACTAAAATAAGCTTGGTAAAAAGAAATTCTTTCTAAGATGATACTAAGATGTATTATCCAGGTGGTATGTAAACAAGAAAGCTGGAATGTTTGAAAGATATTTAATCAATGCCACGTTCAGCTAGCCACGTGGAACAGCAAGGGCAGAAGGCTCGATGATCTGTACGTTGTTTGTTTATCAAGTATTCCTGAATGTACTGACAGGGACAAAGAGCTGAAGAAAGGTGTCGAGGATCCATGGGGTTGCCACCTTCCTCATCCACTGTCCAATCCAGACGGTGACGAAGGAAATCCTTGGCCCAGCGCTGAATATAACGAGTCAGTAACTGCTCTCCTCTTGCCTGTGATGCAACATAAAACCACATCTAACTCTATGGTGCAGAGTTCTTATCAAGAAGCTAGCAAGTAAAGAAATTCCACACATTTATGAAACTACAGGCTGTACACAACAGCTGGCTACTGGTTCCTATCTTAAGTGAGACAAACCCAATTCATAATCCCCACCCCCCCATCCTACTTCCTCAAAATTAATTCCATATTTATGCTCATACCCATGCGCAAGTCTTTCATGAAGTCCTATCTGCCCAGTTTCACCGCCAAAACCATGTATGCACTTCTCTCGCCTCCCACCTCCCCCCCCCACCAATTGCTGCATAGCTTATTCTCCTTGATTCAACCACCTGAACAAAACTAGCGAGTAGTATAACCCATCAAGCTTATCACTATGCCGTTTTCTCCATTCTCCTGTTACTTGTTCCCTCATAGGGCCAAATACCTTCCTAAGCACCCAATTCTTGAACTCCATCAGTCCATGCTCCTTCTTTAATGGTTCACATCCATTTAAACCAAAGGCAAGAGTAGTTTTGTAATTTTAATCTTTCTTTTCAGACAGCAGGTGGAAATGCAAATGATTCTGCATAGAAGGGAAGCAAGCACTCCCCCAAATTTAGTCTGCTCTTAAGCTTTTCATGAATGCAGTTTTGATGGTAGTGTCATCCCCCAACTTTTGAACTATGACAAATTTTCAGATGATTTATTAGCTATCTTTGTGTTGTAATCCTGTCCTACAAACTGTTCCTGGGACATGAATGTATGCTTAGTCTTCTCAGCATTTAACTCTGGTGTGACTTCAACATCAAATCAAACATATCATGCAAAGCTTATTTAATATTTCTCGCTTTTAATATTACTGATAAAATGAAAAATGATGATGGTCATGCTCTGTATATTCATTGCCTAATACATTATTACAACACATCGCAAGTGCTTGAACAAACAACAAAAATAAAAAAATGGAAAAAAATGTTCTATATTGGTATGGTTTAAATCATACAGCCGTGGGTTTATCACTCCAAAACTTCTTTTATGTTGCACAGATACAACTCAAAACTAAAACCTGCAATACAATATGCAGATGCAATGAAATACAAAACAAAAATAAACCTCCCCAGTACAAACTCACTTTAACAATGTATGCTGTAAATGCAAAAAGAACTGAACAAAACAGCTCATCACCAAATGTACAGTCAACACACACTGTCTGCAGAAATATGCCATGCACAATGCTCACGATCTTCAGTTAATCAATAACCAGTTGTTACAAACAAAATGTGTGCTCCAATTATGATGGCTGTAAAACCCTGTACAAAAGCAAAGGAAGAAGCAATTCTGTAACACCCCTAGAATAAGAATATTAACATTTAAATGTAAACAAATATGAAAATTTTGAAATCAGCATAGAATCAAAAATGAAATATTAAAAGGTAAAAGAAACCAAACTGATATTTTTAAATTCCAGTGTTCACAAGATAACTGAATTGTCCTCATGTTGGAAAATCATTACAATATCTGATAGTTCACCTCCCTCACTGCAACCCATGCTAGACAATCTGATTCAGAAAAACAAATTACTTGGCCTGACATAAACTACAGCAATTATTGGCCAGGTCAATCCTCCAGAGTGTACTTTTGCACTTGTACTGCATGAGCAACTAAACAGACGGGGCAAACAGTGTAGGAAGTGTCATACAGGACTCCGTTTTATTTAGTGTTCTGACGGTTACCACACCAAGTACACGCTTTGATGTTCCATCAGTGTGTGATGAAAATTTCTGGAATCATAAAACATCTCACCAAAGATGTATGTAACAGGAAGGCTGCGTTCTTATGTTTCCTGCAATACAGTGTAAGTAAACCAGCATATGAATCCTGAAGACATCCTCAACTGCAGTATAACCCTTTAATGCCGAAGAACTTCTAAAGATGTCATGCAGTGAGCTCTTATATTGCCGAACGACTTAGTAAGACGTAGCAAACAGTGTGTTGAAGTTTGGAGGCAATTTGTTCACTCCTACTTGGTAAACTGCTGTGGCTTGCTATGCTGCAGGACCCATGAAGGTCAGGCTTTCATTCAGGAGCCAGACTGTACCACCTCCACAAACACCGATATACATGTAGACACTTAGTAACTGCACATTTTTCCCAGATGACTAATATGGTTGTGACACTGTGTGCTTTGATTATCGCTCCCTCTAGAGTTCACTGTGGATTGAAATCTCAACACTGTCCTATGAAGCGAAAACTCTTTCTTGACAAGAAAGGTTGTCAGTGGTGTACTGTACCCATATAAGTCACACAAAAGTAATGCTCAAAATTCAGAGATACCCACAAATATCGACGTTTACAGCTACAGAAGGGCCCACAGACCTGCCTCTTCTAGTGCTGGGGTAATCTGTAAGGGTTGTGGGGTAGTAACACGCAACACACAGCCGTCAATCTACTAAAAACATCTTGGGCACCCTCGAATAGCTGTAATGTCATACACAGTTACATCATAGTTTTAGATCTGTTTTGCTGTCACTGTAGAAGATGTTCGT
>Ga0123353_10011824_pt1 | contig 12334 bp, 7 predicted proteins | sample TergutLab28metaG_3_FD_92763 | JGI IMG/M metagenome (GOLD analysis project Ga0123353, IMG submission 92763) | Labiotermes labralis P3 segment gut microbial communities from Petit-Saut dam, French Guiana - Lab288 P3 | ecosystem: Host-associated > Arthropoda: Insects > Digestive system > Gut ... | reverse complement strand
TATGCGGAACGCCGGCAGAAACTGTTCAAACTACCTTGCTTTGCTGGAAAAGCGCGGGACACTGGAAACGCTGACAAAAACAAAAAGCGCACTGAAGAATTATCAGTTCGCTGTAACTGAGACGCTTTTGCTTTCCTTTGATAAATTGGGTGAAAGCGCGGGGCAGTTGTTCAACCTTTGTGCTTATTTGTCTCCGGATGTTATCCCGCTGGCTTTTTTCAGTCGGCAGTCAGAAAAGTTGCCGGATCCCCTCCGGGAAGATTTTGGCGGTGAAAGCGATGATTTCGAACAGGACATGATAATCAAAGAACTGTTGGATTATTCGCTGGTTAAACGCGACGGTGATTATTTAAATTTGCATCGTCTTGTGCAGGAAATCAGGCGCGATCAAATCAAAGACAGTGTGACAGACTGGCTTGGCGTCTGTCTGGACGCGGTAATTAATGATGTTCTGGGTATAGCCGGGTTCAACAGCCGTGAGCAGCGCGAGCAATTTGCCCGGATCGCCGATCATGGTTTATCAATTGCGGTGCTGGCTGAGAGCGCATATATAAACATTGCGGATAAGGAAGCGTGGATAGGGTTTTTGTACTATTTACTCGGGTGCGGCAACCTTGAACGCGCGAGATATGAGCAAGCGCTGCTGTGGCTTGAAAAATCACTTGCGCTCTACGACAAATCGCTGGGAAACGATCACATTTTTGTTTCATTTACTTGCGGCGCCATCGCGTCGATCTGCGACAGGCAAAGAAACCATGCAAAAGCGCTGGAGTGGAGGCTGAGGGGGCTGGAAATCTGTGAAAAAGCGCTGGGTGAAGGTAATCCCTCCACCATCTCATTATATGGAAGTATCTCTCTTACATACGCTAGTCTGAACGACTATGGCAAAGCGCTGGAGTTTAGCAAGAAAGCTTCGGTGATATGTGAAAAGGAACTGGGTATGGAGCATCCGGATACTGCCGGAGCGTATAAGAGTACCGCGTTTATCTATAATATCCTTGGGGATTATCCGGAGGCGATGGAATGGTCATTGAAAGCCCTGTCGATCAGCGTAAGCACTTTGGGCGAGGAGCATCAGTCCACAGCATCTATATATGGAATCATCGCCGGGATCTGCTATAATCAAGGCGATTATCCCGGGGCGTTGGAGTGGTATAAGAAAGCTTTGGTTGTATATGAAAAAATATTTGGCGCGGAGCATCCTGACACCGCCACTACTTACAACGATATTGCAAAGGTAAGCAGAGACCAAGGCGATTATTCCGGGGCTCTCGAGTGGTACCGTAAGGCTTTGGCGATCCGTGAAAAGGTACTGGGCGCGGAGCACCCCGACACCGCCGAAACATATAGAGGTATGGCGTATGTCTGCTGCGATCAGGGCGACTATGCCGGAGCTCAGGAGTTGCTCCGGAGCGCTTTGGCAACTTACGGAAAAGCTCTGGATGTAAATCATCCGTCCGTCGCCGAGGTGTACGATTGTTTCGCTATGACCTGCCAAAAACAAGGCGATTCTTCCGGAGCCCTCGAGTGGTATCAGAAGGCTTTGGCGATCCGTGAAGAAGCGCCGGGCATGGATAATTTTTATGCAGCTCTCACGTATTCGGGGATAGCCCTGGTCTTGTTGGAACAGGGTGACTGTTCAGGAGCGCTGGAGTGGTATGAAAAAAGTTACAGGATAATGCTGAGTAGCTTGGGAGACCCGCATCCGAATTTGGCGCCCATAAAAGCAAACATGGAGATAGCATATCACGGAACAAATCCGGACGAACCGTTTGAAAAATGGTTAGATAAGAAGTTTTTTACATGATGATCCGCAAACTGATGCGGATACCTGTTATGTATCTGAATCTTAATTTTATTTTCATCCGTGTATAATTGTAATTTTACCAGCTTCCTTTATACTTATATCGGAAACACACGGAAACCAGAAAATAATAAAGAAAGAGGTATAAAGAAAATGGACGAGAACGAGAAAACCGAAGAATTTTCAATAAACGGCGAGGAGTTAGTTGCTAAGATAAAGGATATAGTTAAGCAAGGCAACGCCAAGAAAATAATAATCAAAGGAAAAGAAGGCAACGAAATCCTGAGCTTTCCTGTGACTGTGGGTGTAGCCGGAGTTGTGCTGGCGCCTGTGTTCGCCGCTTTAGGGGCGATTACTGCGCTGGTTACAGAATGCACTATTGTCATTGAGAAATAGTTGAACTCAGGGGAGTAGCTACCGGGTTCATGCCCGTTGCTAATGTGAGAAGTCTTGGTGGTTCAATGTGAACAACGATAAAAGAAAAGAGATACTTTCGCAATACAAGGAGAGAGAGATAACCGGCTGCGTGTACCTGATAAGGAACACGTTCAATAACAAGCTGTTGCTGGACGTCTCGACTGATCTTCAAAGCGTCAGGAACCGTTTTGAGTTTGCGCAAAAAACGGGGTCATGTATCAATCCAAAACTGCAAAAAGACTGGTCAGAACACGGGAACGGAGTATTCGTACTCGAAATTCTTGAGGAACTGACAAAAGGAAGCGCGCAGACTGACGCGTGTTTCAAGGCCGATGTGGGTTTCCTTAAGGAAGCCTGGTTCGACAAGCTCTCAAAAAGCGAGGAGCTGTATTAGCGGTCTTTTTGTAAATGACGTATGAATAAAAGCCGGAGCAATTTCGGCAGCGATATTGTGTACAACTTTGCTATATCGTGTACGACATCGGGCTGTGCGTTTGTTTGGCTTGTTGGTAGCCACAAAATGTTATACTTCACGCCAAGCATCCGCCATCTCGCTTGAGTTATCACGGCGCCGGCCCGTAAATAAAAATCGATACGTCTTTTACGTAAGCTCCTGTCTTCCTCATTCTTTGCTGTGTCCGGGGTCTCACATTCAATGATGATGCCGGCTTTATCCTTCCAATATTCGCATACCAACGAGATGAGTTTGCTGCCAACCCCGCTGCCGCGACACTTTTCGTCCACCGCAAAGTAGTCCAACAGAACGCTGCTCATCGTTTCGTCATGTATGAACGTAGCATAAGCAACGATTTGGCTTTCATCTTCATATACGAGACATAAGTACCTTCCGGTATCATAGAGCTTTTTTAGCATATAAAAAGGGCGCCGCTCATTTCGGGGAAAGTCTCTTTTCATCTGAGTATTGTATATGCTCTTTAGTTCGTCTATCTCCAGGCGTCTTAACATAGTTCCCTCATCTGCAAATGATATATAGTACCTCGTTTTATCATATACGGAATTTTTAAAGCTCACGCTCCGTCAATGTGACGTGGATACTGTCGCCGGGCTGCTTTCCGATCCTGGCCCGGATGTCCTTACGTATACCGATGACATGGCAGGGCGTCCCCATCTTGACCAACTGACCGTTATATACCTCGCCATCGAACGTGGCGCGGACAGGCACGCGCGCTTTGCCGAATGCTAACCATACGTCAAACGGGATCTCGATGTATGCGGCGTCCATGTCCGGATTCTTTAAAATGACCGCGTCAAACTCGTATGTCTTACTCATAAAGATTCCTCCACTGGTAGCTAATCTAAAGCATCGCTTGAGATAAATCAACAGTTTTTGAAATGAAATGTGAAAGTTTCGATTTTCAGAAACTATTTTTTTGTGCTATACTCTGTTTTATGAATAAGCACAGGAACATTGTTGGGCGATGGGGGGATACTTGTGCCTGATAAAAAAAAGGATATAAGCACGAACGCCTCGATATTGAAGGCGAGGGACGCATCGCTGCTGACGTCGAACTTTATGCCGCGACTCAGGATCGACAAGCTTTTCGAGAAGGCGACCGCATGCGATGTAGTCTATGTAGTGGCAGGCGCCGGCTGCGGCAAGACACAGGCGGTCCACCATTATATAATGCAGCAACCGGACGCAGTAGTGCGCTGGCTGCAACTGACTGAAAGCGACAACATAGGCTCCCGTTACTGGGAAAACCTCACGCACGGCATATCTTATGACAACCCGGAGTTGGCAGCCAAAATGCGCGAGCTTGGGTTTCCGGAAACGCTGGCCCGTTTCAAGCAGTTTTCCGAAATTGTGAGCGAAATGGAACACGACACGCAAAAAACATATGTTGTGCTGGATGATTTCCATTTTATTAAGTCCAAACAGATGCTGACCTTTGTCCAGCGTTGCGGCCAGCTACGGCTTCCCGGCGCGTGCGAGATCATCATCTCCAGAAATGAGCCTGATATCAACACGGTTGCTCTGTTTTCCAGGGGTAAAGCCAGTATGATATCTGAGGAAGACCTGCGTTTCAACGACGATGAAATAGCTGAGTTTCTAAAGCAGAGCGGTATTACATTTTCAACTGATGATATTATTCGAGTCTCCGAAGCGACAAAGGGCTGGGCGCTGGCTATTAAGCTGCTTTCTCTGGTTCTCATGAGAACCGACCAGAATCTCGACCGTGCGCTGGAAACCATGAAACAGAATGTTTTCAAGCTTTTTGAAACTGAGGCGTTTGACGATTTTCCTGAAAGCGTGCAAAAGAAGCTGGTACAATTGTCACTGATATCAAACCTGCCGCAGACCACGCTGAGTGATATTATCAGCGACTCTTTCTTCGTGCAATACGCACCGATGCTGAAGTCCTTTGTATGGTATGACAGCTTGATAGGCGAATACAGGATACATCCGCTGTTTCTGGAGTTTCTGCAAACCAAGCAGTTTGTTTTATCGGAAGAAGAGCGTTTGGATACATATAATCAAGCGGCGCGCTGGTGTCTGGAAAACAAGTGTTATTTGGACGCCATATCTTATTTCGCGAAATCACACCAGTATGACAGCCTTCTTGAAATGATGCTTTCTTATCCGGTAAAGCTGCCGCCGGACACTTGCGGGTTTATTCTCGGCATTTCGGAAGGGCTGGTTCCGGACGCCCGGGATGAAAACAACGACAGCATTTTGCTGGTAAAAGCACTTTTTGAGCCGCGCATGTACCTGGGTTTGGGCAGATACCGGGAGGCTGAAGAGCGCGCCCTGGAAGCTATCCGGGAACACGAACATACGGGTACGCCGATCTCATTTTACCTGCTTTATATTGCATATATAAACCTTGCATATCTCGATATGTATACATGCACAGTAACGCACGAATACAAAGCGCCGCTGTATTTGGAAAAGGCGACGTTGTGTCTGAACAGGGCGACAGTGCCGCCGACAGAATCGGAAGGACCTTTTGGCGTTGCCGACGTCCGCTCATTTGCGTGTCTGGTCGGAGAGGGCGCGGAGTATGCGGAGTTTGATTTATTTCTGGAATCGTCAAAGCAGTCCACCATGTATATTGCCCAAAACCCCCACGACATGTACTGGGGTTATGACGATCTGGTAGCTTGCGAACTGGCTTTTTTCAGGAATAAGCTTGATGATGCGAGCAGGCACGCGGGAAACGCGATCCTGAAAGCGCGCGGGAAAAAACAGCATAGTATTGAGGCAATGGCGCAGCATTACCTGCTTCGAGTCGCAATACATGAAGGGGACTATCCGATGACAAACGAGATGTTGAAGCAGCTGCGCGGCCATCTGGATAACCCTGGCTTCTGGAACCGCCAATTGCTGCACGATTTGTTCGTTGGTTCGTTTTATATACACATAGGGCTCCCCGACATGGCACCTCAGTGGCTGGCTATCGATGATAAGGATACCGATACGGAAGTCCATATCCCTACCAGGGAGCTGATTGTCGGCGTAAGGTACTATATCGCCAGGAAGAAGTATCAGCAAGCGCTCGCTGTTCTGATAAACTCGTTTCCAAGGGAGCCGCATGAACGGTTTCATTTCGGAGAGTTGATTATCTCTTTACTGCTTGCAGTTGTGCAGCAAAAAACAGGTGAGACAGACGGGGCGGTAAGCAACTTTCAAAAAGCTTATGAAATGTCATTCAACGGAGAGTTTGAGATGCCTTTTATAGAGATGGGCAAAGCGTTTAGTCCGTTGGCAGCCGCCGTACGGGAGCGGGGCGATAATAAGATTCCGGTCGAGTGGCTCGCATCGATAGAGCGAAAGGCTTCTGTTTATGTCAAGAAGACAGCAATAGTCGCAAATGCATTTAAGCGTGCACAAAAACTGATCGAGCCGGTTTCGTTGTCAGAGCGCGAGCAGGAGGTGCTGCGGGATCTGTATCACGGGCTCTCCCGCGAGGAAATAGCAGAAAACCGGTATCTGTCCATCAACACGGTAAAGTCGGTACTGCGTTCGGTGTTCAACAAACTGGATGCGAACAACAATGTCGACGCCATTCGCATAGCGCTGGAGAAAGATCTGTTGTAGAGGTCGCCGCCCTCGGCGACCCGCCGCCGGGTGTGGACATAACGGGGGACGCCGTGCACGATAGGGGAGACGCCCAGGGGGAGACGCCCAGTGGGGGAGTCCCCCTTTTTTGAATATTTTTTGCTGTAAATTTCACCCTTACGGGTGTAGTTGTATGTATCTTATTACTGTTACAATGCATGCATGGGAAGTAATTGCTCTCTCATTTCAATAAAGTAACTGTTCAGGACACCCCCACCTGAACAGTTACTTAAAAAAAACTACTCGAAGGGGACGATGGCACACAACCGGGCTTTGGCGATGGCACAGACGATGGTTCTGACCCGGAAAAAATATTAACACTTTAGTATAAATACCTTATTTTACTCTCTCCCAAAACCTGAAGGGGCTGCCGCACATGATTTAAGAATCGTGTTGCGACAGCCCTTTCAGTGTTTTTAATAACCTTTGAACGCATTATGATTTCGTCCGGATTACTTTACGTCTTCTATATATTCCGGTTATGACATACAACTGTAAAAAAATAAAAAAATGTTTGGGAAAAAGGTATTGACATTAAAGTAACTTGAACCCTTACACTTTAGATGTCGAAAAATATGTGTAATACGTAAGACCGGTGGAATTGTTAGCGCCGGTCAAGAACCGGGGGAAAAAATGGAAACTCTTATTAAAAATAAAATACTGATTGTAGACGACGACAGAAGCAACCTGATGTATCTGGACGATCTGCTGAACAAAGAATATGTGCTCTATATGGCAAAGGACGGCGCGCAGGCGTTGAAACGGGTCGGCGAGTATCTGCCGGACCTGATACTCCTGGACATTATAATGCCCGGAATGAACGGATATGAAGTATTGGCGGAACTCAAAAAGTCTGAGAAAACCAGGGACATACCCGTCATATTCATCACGGGGCTCGGCACCGACGAAGATGAGATGAACGGGCTGGAGTTAGGGGCGGACGACTACATCAGCAAACCTTTTCATGACGCCATCGTCCGGCTGCGTATAAGAAACCAGCTGAAGATCATAAACCAAATGCGCCTTATTATCGAAAAGGAAATAGCCGAAAAAAGCAGCCGCGCCAAAAGCGAATTCTTATCACGGATGAGCCACGAACTGCGTACGCCCATGAACGCTGTTTTAAGCATGACGAGACTGGCCCGGAATACTGGCGATGAAGAAAAGAAAAATGAGTTTCTCGACAAGTCCGCCGCAGCTTCGAACGAACTACTGCGGCTTGTGGAGGATGTGCTGGACATATCCGACCTGAGCGACGGTAATTTCAAGCTCGGAAACTCGGAGTTTTGTTTTGGCGACACGCTTCGGAACATACTACAAAAAGCTGAGCAAATGTCAGGCAGCAAAAATCAAACATTGATAACCGGCATAGACCCTTCTATCCCCGAAATGCTCATAGGCGACGAAAGGCGGCTGACGCAGGTAATCGACAGTTTATTGTCCAATGCCTGCAAGTTCACGCCGGATCACGGGTCGGTGGAGATAGGCGTTTTTGTACTGGAGAATGAAAACGATAGTCTCACGATCCAAATCGACGTGAAGGACAGCGGCATCGGCATACCGGAGGACAAACAATCAGTTATTTTCAAGGCATTCGAGCAGGTCGACGGAGGAATAGACAGGAAATACGGCGGCGCCGGAATGGGGCTTTTTCTGTCGAAAATCATCGTCGAAAAAATGGGCGGTCAAATATGGCTTGAATCCGAGCCGGGCAAGGGATCCAGGTTTTCGTTTACGTTCAGGATGCAACCGGGGTTTTCAGGCGCTGATGAGAAGCCGCGCTCTTTTGCCGACAACACGATACTTCTAGCCGACGACGTCGAGATAAACCGCGAAATCATTATGGCGATCCTGGAAGACACCCGGATGCAGATCGTATGCGCAGAGAACGGGTGTGAAGCCGTAGAGGCATTTAAGGCCGAACCGTCAAGATATGACATGATCCTTATGGATATCAATATGCCTGAGATGGACGGAGTAGAGGCGACCCGGCAAATCCGTTCGCTCGGGGTACCGGAGGCGGGAACTGTCCCGATAATCGCGATATCCGCGAACATAAGCCCGGAAGAAGTCGAGAGTTACCTTTCGGCCGGCATGACAAACCATCTCGGCAAACCGGCAGATTTCGAAAAAACCATACGTATGATCACACAATATATTACCGGAAAGCAGAAGGTTGGTGATACGGTATGAGCATGAAATGGAAGATCTTTATTCCCGTAGTTTGTATACTGGTCGTTTTGGTTACATCTACTTTAGTACTTTCATCGATCAGGTTCAGCAGGTATACCGAGCTATTGTTCAATGAAAGGATATTGGTAGCGGCAAACGGCCTGAAAAAGTTCATGGCCGACAGCGAGCACGACTCGAGGATCGCAGCTCTGGCGGCTTCGGCCGACGCAAGGGTCATCCTGGCTGTTGAGAACCGCGACAGAGAAAAAATCATCGATATTCTGGAATCTTCGATCGATCTGTATCATGTGGACTTTTTTACTGTGACTGACACAAACGGAGTCGTTATGGCAAGGACCCATGATCATGGTTTATATGGCGATTCATTGTTGTCCGAGAAAAACATACAAGAGGCTCTGAGCGGGAATGTACATACTGGTATGGAAGAAGGCCCCGTGGTAAAGGTATCTATCCGTACAGGCGCGCCGATTTATGATTCCGACGGAAGAATTATAGGCGTCATATCCGCAGGCGTGCGGTTTGACACAAATGAAACGATGGACTGGCTCAAGGAACACTATCATGCCGAGTTCGGGGTTTTTATCGACCATGTGCTGGCTTCCGCAACAGTAAAGGTAAACGGCGAGCGGATCACAGGCAGACCTATCTCCGATGCGACAGCAGAGAAGATATACTCGACTAAGGAAGAAATATACGGCTACGATACTGTAGCGGGTGAAAACTATAATATTTTCCACTTGCCGTTACTTGATTCGCGCGGCGAGATATTTGCCATACTTGCGACGGGGTGCTCAAACGCGGAGCTGCTTGCCGAGAAAAGCGCTATGCAGGCCAATATAGTCATTATCGGGCTGGTGGGACTTGCGAGCTCTATTTTGGTTTTATTCCTCATAACTGCAAGAATCATTAGGCCGATAACCCATTTGTCGCAGCTTGTTGAAAATGTGACCGACGGATACCTGGAAATCGAAAGTATTGACGAATCAATCGACGCAAAAGACGAAATAGATTTGCTGACTTCAAATGTTTACAGGCTTGTTGACGTTATAAAATCCATACTCAGCGATTTGTCATATCTGACCAGCGACCTGGACAAGTTCAGCGATGTTGATATTTATGTAGATGAAAACAAGTATTCCGGGTCATATAAAGAGATCATCCAAAGCATCAAAGTGCTGGCTGACTCAGTCTCGACGATGAGGAAAACTATGGCGGTCATGGATCATCTGGACACTATGATCGCAGTCGTGGACTCCGACCGCCGTTTGCTCTATGTCAACCGCAGCATGGCGGAATACCATAATATGGACAGGGACAACTACGTCGGCAAGAAGTGTTACGAAGCGGTAAGAAAGCTCAAGCAGCCGTGCAAAATATGCCAGATGGATAAACTGATGCCGGATAAAGAAGCATACCCGTATTTTGATTACGACGGCATGCTTGATGAAGAATCGGGCAGATATATCGGCGGCAGGGCGGCGGTTATCCGGTGGGTAGATAACGCATATGTGTTTTTCAACGCGATCAGGGACGAAACCGTCAGGGTCGAAAACCAGGAAAAGCTTCTTCAAGCCACGACAGCGGCGGAAGCGGCGTCGGTTGCGAAAACTACGTTTCTGGCGAATATGAGCCATGAGATCAGGACCCCTATGAACAGTATAATAGGTTTCTCCGAGCTGGCGCTTGAAAATGTGGTGAATCCCGTTGCTAAAGAATACCTTACACTAATCAAGGATAACGCCGGATTGCTGCTGCAGATCATCAATGATATTCTCGATATTTCAAAGGTCGAATCCGGCAATATGGAGTTTGAGACTATACCATTTGACTTGCGCGAGCTGCTCAAATCATGTAAAACCGTTATTTTGCCAAAAGCTATCGAGAAAAATGTCGACCTGCATTTCTATGCCGAATCATCCTTCAGTAAAATATTGCTCGGCGACCCGACAAAGCTGCGCCAGGTGCTCTTAAACCTGCTTTCAAACGCCGTGAAGTTCACTGCCAGCGGTTGCGTCAAGCTGTCGGTGCATGTGGTGAAGGAAAGTTATAATGATGTGACGCTGCGTTTTGTGGTCAAGGATACGGGTATCGGGATGACGCAAGAGCAGATAACCAAGGTGTTCGAACCGTTTATGCAGGCGGACGCAAGCACGACGCGTAAATATGGCGGGACCGGCCTTGGCATGGCGATAGCAAAAAGTATTCTTGACCTGATGGACAGCAGGCTTGACATCGACAGCGAACCAGGCGTCGGCACCTCGATCGGATTTGAGCTGACTATGGAAACAACTAAAAAGACAGCCGGGATGATAGAAAAAGGGAATCATGCCGAGGAACTGGACAAGCCGATTTTTAAAGGTGATGTGCTGGTATGCGAAGATAACCAGATGAACCAGCGTGTCATCATCGACCATCTGTGGAGAGTTGGATTAAGAGCCGAGGTAGCGGAAAACGGGCAGGAGGGCGTAGATAAGATTCAGGCGCGTATCAGTAAAGGGGTGAAGCCTTTTGACCTGATCCTGATGGATATACATATGCCGGTGATGGACGGGATGGAGGCGACAAAAAAAATCATCCAGATGGGAACGGGAACGCCTATCGTGGCCATGACGGCAAACATAATGACCGATGACAGGGATTTGTATATAGAAGCAGGTATGGTCGATTATGTCGGAAAACCTTTCACATCGCAGGAATTATGGCGCTGCCTGTTAAGACAACTCGTGCCTGTCAGTTATACGACAACCGCAGAGAAGAATGATAAAGCCGCAGATATAGAGATTCAAAAGAAGTTAAGAGCCGATTTCGTGGTAAATAACCTGAACCGGTTTAACGAGATAATACAAGCTTTGGACGTAAATGATATAACGCTTGCGCACAGGTTGGCGCACAGCTTGAAAAGCAACGCCGGATTGATAGGTAAAACCGCGCTGCAAAAGGCCGCTGCCGAGACCGAGAAGATGCTCAAGTGTGGCGAGAATAAAGTGACAGAGGCGCAGATGAGCGCTTTGCAGGCCGAGCTTGACTCCGTATTGTATGAACTTGCTTCCGATCAGGCGCAGTCGCCGGTTTGTACGCAGCCGGAAGAAGTTGCTTATATCGATACAATCGCAGCGCAGAAACTGCTGTATGAGCTGGAGCCTCTTTTGAAGAGCGGAAATCCGGAGTGCAGGAAAATGATAAACGACATAAAGGCTATTCCGGGAAGCGGTGATTTGATTCAGCAGATGGAAGACTACGACTTCGACGCAGCTGCGAGCGCCTTAACAGAAATGATAAGCATTTTTCAGGAGTAACTCTGCGAGTCCTTAATAAAGCATTGGGGACAGGTACTGTGCTTTTTCGCGAAAAAGCACAGTACCTGTCCCCAATGCTTTATTTGCCTGTCCCATGCTTGCTTTTATTTAAGCGGGGTTGTAACGCGGGTGTTTATATTGTATTATGATTTTAAACACTGCGAGAGGGGGCTCCGGAGGTATGCAGGAGTATACTGCGTTTATCAGCTACCGGCACAAGAACCCGGATATGGCTGCCGCCAAAGCAATACACTCAAAACTGGAAAACTTCGTTATCCCGGCCCATATAAAAAAGACGACAGGAATAAAAAAAGTCGGGCGCTGTTTTCGCGACCAGGAGGAACTACCGACCAGCAGCGATCTGGCGCAGGACATATTAGACGCGCTTGCCAGTACGAGTTGGCTGGTCGTAGTATGCACTCCCGATACGCCGCATTCAAAATGGTGCCAGGCTGAGATCGAGACATTTATCAGGCTTCACGGGCGCACCAGAGTTATGGCGGTGCTGGCGGCGGGGGAGCCGGAGGAGAGCTTTCCCGATAT
>Ga0123353_10011822_pt1 | contig 12334 bp, 9 predicted proteins | sample TergutLab28metaG_3_FD_92763 | JGI IMG/M metagenome (GOLD analysis project Ga0123353, IMG submission 92763) | Labiotermes labralis P3 segment gut microbial communities from Petit-Saut dam, French Guiana - Lab288 P3 | ecosystem: Host-associated > Arthropoda: Insects > Digestive system > Gut ... | reverse complement strand
TTTTCGTACCGAGGTTGTCTAAATATATAATGCGGCGTTCAACAAATATTATTTTTTCGGCGCGCGGCGTGTCCGCGGACGGCGTTCTTCATGCGTTCCAATATTTCCGGCGGCGCGTTTCGCAATTCGTTATACATCTCGCCGGGGTTTGTTTTTAAATCATAGAACTGCTCGCCGTTCTCGCCGGCCTCGTAGCTGACGTATTTGTATCGTCCGTCGGTCGCCATGATCCCGAGATGGCATTCGACGACGACGATGCGCCCGCGTACTTCCGCGCCTTCCTCGACGATCGGCTTTAACGACTCGCCCTCGAAGTAGCCGGGCGCGCCGACGCCCGCGTAATCCAAGATCGTGCACGTCAGGTCGGGCCCGTTCGTGACCGCGCCGTAAAAGACGCGGTCTTTCATTTTGCCGGATACTCCTTTGACGATCAGCGGGACCCTGCAGCACTCCTGATATAAATTTTCTTTGTGTTCCATCTTGTGGCTTCCGTCCATGTCGCCGTGGTCGCTCGTCAAGATGACGACGGTCTCGTCCCACAACCCGGATTTTATTAGCGCGTCAAACAGCACGCCGATCTGCGCGTCGACGGACTCCACCAGCCTGCAGTATGCGTAGCGGTGGAGCCGCCACTTCTCGTCCGAATAATACTGTCTCGTGAATTTCTTGAACGGGCGCTGCTCCTGCAGTATCGCGATCGCGCCGGGCTCGTCTGACGCCGGCAGATGATTGTCCGGCAGCGGAGGGCATACTTTTTCAAAAAAAGTTTTTTCGTCCATCCCGGCCGGGAGAGCGGCGGCCGCGCGTACGTTCTCGACTTCGTCGGCGAGCAGCCCGGTCAGATATTTCGCCTCCGTATCGCGGTCGGCGAAATCCGAGACAGCCATCAGACAGATGTCGTGCGGATCAATGAACGAAGCGACCGCGGCGAACGGTTTATTTCCGTCGCGCTTTCTGATATAATCCGCAAACGTCTCCGCCAATAGATCGCGCTCGTCCGCGCATATGTAATCGAAGCCGAGCGACTCGGCGCTCATGTCCGGGAGGTTCACCTTCCCGCCGTATACGGCGTCGTATCCGTTTTGCTTAAGAAGCGTCCCGAGCCCGACGCCGGTTGCGTATGCGGGAAGGCCGTAATACTCCTCGCGCCAATTGTCGCCGCGTATGCCGGCGGCGCTCGGGTAGAGGCCGGTCATCATCGCAAAACGCGACGGCAGGCAAACGGGGTTCGCGCAGTACGCGTTCCCGAAGCGGACGCCGTCCCGCGCGACGAGGTCCATGTTGGGGGTGGAGACGTAGTTGTTCCCGGCGCAGCCGAGCATGTTCGCGCTCTGCTGGTCGGTGATTATCCAGAGGATGTTCGGGCGTTCCATTTGCGCCTCCCGCAAAAATATATAATTTGCCTTTCCTATTTTACGTAAATATATTATTATAGTATCGGAATTTTCTCAATCGGCGTATTATTATGATTATTATAGATAGTAAACGCGCCGTAAACCGGCATACTCTGATCAAAAACACACAAATGCGTGATCATATAAAAGTATCGCCCTCATATAATACAAAGGATAATCAAATACATTCCCAAAGATAAAAGATCGTATGATGAACTTGTACTATTATTAACATATTGCTTTTTTTACAAAGGATGTGTTTTTATTGCGTATGATTTCGTCGATCGATTATAAACGATCCATAAAACGATTTTTTGAGGGAGGGAGTGTAAAAATGAAAAGGATTGGCGAACCTTGGAAAAGAATCATAATGTCCGTCTTTATTATCGCGGTGCTGATGGGGCAGGCGGCCCCGAAGTTAAATTTTTTGGCGGACGACGAAGAAACCGAAATCGCCGTCGATTCGAACGAAAGCGCGGAACTTTTCGAAATCGAGGAAGATGACGACGACGCGATAGACGGCGCGGATGAGACGGAAAAATATTTAGCGCCGGATGAAGACGCGCCGGAATTGACCGAAGACCCGACGGAGGGCGAAGATTTCGCGGCGTTTGAAGCCGCGGAAACCGACGCGGTAATAGAAGACGGATACGAGCCGGGATCGGCCGCCTCATTCGAGCTGTTCGAAGCCGCCGAGGAACCCGTCAATTTATTCGAAGCGGAAGACCCGTATGAGCCGGAGGAGCTCAGCGAATACGAATTGTATCTGTTGGCGCTGGAACAGTATTATTTGGACCTTCAGGAATATCTCGAGCAGCTCGCGCAATATGAATCGGAGTACACGCAGTACGAATCGGACTACGCCAAATATGAATCGGATTACCTCGAATACGAGGCGGCTTACACGCTGTTCGAGGAGGCGTACGCGAATTATCAGGCGGATTACGCGCAGTATGAATTCGATTACGCTGCGTATGAGATCGCGTATGCGGCTTATGAAGCGGCGTACGCCGCCTACGAAACGGCTTATGCGATCTACGAGGCGGCATACGCGGCGTACGAAACCGCGTACGCGGACTACGAGGCGGACTACGCCGACTACGTGTTAGAATACGCGGATTACGAGGGTGAATACGCCTCCTACGAAGCGGACTACGCCGAGTATGAAAACGAATACGCGCTGTACGAGGACGCGTATTTAGATTATATCGCGAGGTGTGAAACCTATATCGAGGCCTTAGCGGCATACAACGACTATTTATTAAAACTCGACGAATATTACAAGGCATACGGCGTCATAGACATAGAAGACGACGACGGCGAGGGGATCGTGGTCGGCGAGGCGTTCTACGGCGGCGGCTACAACCAGATAGGCGATAAGGACGACTATTACAATTCTCAGGGGAACAGCGCGACTCTCGCGACCGGGATAACCGCGGTTCCGAAGAACGACGCGGGGCAGGGCCTCTTATGGACGATCATCTCCGACGAGACGGTGGTCCCGGGCACGAAACTCGTGATCTACGTCCAGACGCAGGGCAACAACTACGTCGCGTATCCGATGATATTCTACGGCCCCGGCGAGTTTCAGTTCGATCAGGAGATGAGCCTCGGGAGGGGCTTCATGATGAAGTCCGTACAAAGGCCGCCGGAGGTCCCCGAACCGCCCGAGCCGGGCGATCCGCCGCATCTCAGGCTCGCACCGCTGCCCCCGTCGCCCCCTAAGGCGCCGGAGCCTGCGGCCGCGCCGGTATTGAACGCGACGGCGCCGAATAAACCGAACAAGCCCGATCCGATCGAACTCCCGACCGGGCCGAGCGAGCCGTCCGGGCCGAAGCAGCCGAAGTCGCCGATCAAACCGACCGAGCCGTCCGCACCGACGGAGACGACGACGGAGACGACAAGCGAAACATCTTCCGAGACGACGACTGAGACGACGAGCGAAACTTCTTCCGAAACGACGACTGAGACGACGAGTGAAACATCTTCCGAAACGACGACGGAGACGACAAGCGAAACTACATCCGAAACCACGACGGAGACGACGACTGAGACGACTTCCGAAACCACGACGGGGGCTACGACAACGCTCACTACGCCGGTCACGCCCACGACGCCCACGACTCCGACGACGCCCGCCGCCACGCCCACGACGCCGGTTACGTTGACATCGCCCACGACGCCGACGACAACGCCGAATGTCCCGACGACGGCGACTTCACCGCAGACGCCGGTCGCGCCTCCGGCCGATACAGTGACCGACATAGTACCGGACGACATACCTGCGTCGCCGCCGGACGAAAACATCATCGAGGAGACGACGCCGCTCTCGCCGCCTAAGATCACTCCGCAGACCGGCGTCAGCGACGCGTACGCGCTGTTCTATTTCGGGTTCGGCGTCTCCGCGGCGCTGCTCGCGGTCGCGGTCCATTTGATAAACGACAGCATGTATTCGAAAATGCGCAAAAAATATAAACTTCAAATAAGTCGATAAAAAATCGATTTAAAAATTTGAAAATTTATTAACGGCAAGGCGGCCGCAATCACACGGCGCGTCTTGCCGTTAATTTTTATTCGACAGTTCATCTTCATCCACGACAATCATATCGGGTTGACAGAACCTGCGGTCATGTTATAAATTGAACGTCAAATAACCGCACCGGAGGTTCTTATGAGCTACACCTGGCGCAGGGTCAAGCAGTACAGGGGTATGTACCTGTTTTTGATCCCGGCGGTCGTAACGACGCTCCTGTTTCGATACAAGCCGATGTTCGGGCTTGTGATGGCCTTTCAGGATTTTTCGATCGAAAACGGTTATTTTTCAAGCCCGTTCGTCGGCTTGAAGCATTTTACGACATTCCTCTCGAACCCGCAGTTTTATTCCTCGTTGAGGAACACGCTGGGCTTGAGCACGCTGTCGCTCATCTTCAATTTCCCGGTGCCGATAATCTTTGCGTTGTTATTGAACGAGATCAAGCTGATCAAGTTCAAGAGGGTAACGCAGACCGTCAGCTATCTCCCGCATTTCATTTCATGGATCGTCGTCTCCACGATGGTGGTCCGCCTGCTCGACGTCAACCTTGGTATCGTCAACAATATGATCGCGCTGTTCGGCGGGACGAGGGTCCCGTTCATGCGCGAGCCGCGCTATTTTTGGCAGGTCGTCATCGTCGCGTATATCTGGAAGGAGATGGGCTGGAATTCGATCATCTACTTAGCGGCGCTGTCGGGCGTCGACCAGGAGATGTACGAGGCGGCGATGATCGACGGCGCGAACCGTTTCAAGACGCTCCTGTACATAACGATACCCGCCATCGCGCCGACGATCGCGTTGCTGTTCGTATTAGACGTCGGCAATCTGATTAACGCGAGCGGCTCCGGGCTGTTCGACGCGGTGTACAACCTGCAGAACCCATTGGTGGCGGAACGCGCGTATATCATAGAGATGTACGCCTATTACGAGGGCATAATCTACAAGCGCTACTCCTACGCCGCCGCGGTCAACCTCGCGCAGTCGGCGGTATCGCTCGGGCTGGTGCTCGGCTCGAACGGGCTCTATAAAAAAATAACCGGCAACAGCGTGTATTGAGGCGCGGCGCTTTATTTTACCGGCGAAAGGAAACCAAAAAATGAGAACGAGGTCACGCTCCAGGCTGCGGTCTGCTTCGGCCGCGGATTACGTCATCATCACGGCCGTGTTCATACTGGCGTTCGTATCGCTGTACCCGTTCATATACTGCCTCTCCTATTCGCTCAGTTCGACGCAGGGCATATTGATCAAGCGCGTGTATTTTTTCCCGGTCGACATCACGATCCAAAATTATAAAATCGTTTTCCGCAACCCGACGATAGCGCCCGCGTTCGGTATTTCCGTCATGCGCACGGTCGTCGGCGTGTTCTACACCTGCACGATAACCGGGCTCGCGTCGTACGCGCTCTCCAAGCACGACATGCCGGCGCGGCGGCTGATCGCGCTGTTTCTGCTGATCCCGATGTACATATCCGGCGGCATGGTCGCGACGTACGTGAACATATACCAACTGGGGCTGTTCAATAAGTTCGCGGTGTACATACTGCCGGCCGGGTTCGTCACGTTCTACATGCTGATCATGCGCACGTACTTCGACGCGCTGCCGGCCAGCATGGAGGAGTCCGCGAAGTTGGACGGCGCGGGCAACCTCACCGTGTTTATCAGGATCATACTGCCGCTCTCGATGCCGATCTTCGCGACGGTGGCGCTGCTCGCAGGCGTGACGCAGTGGAACTCGTGGTTCGACGCGATGGTCTATACGCAGAGCTCGAGCCTGCGCCCGCTGCAGATGGTGCTGCAGGGCATACTCATGCAGAACTCCGCGGCGCTGATGATGAGGCAGGCCGTGCAGGAAGGGAGGGGCGAGGCCAACAGGGTCTCCCCTGAGACGATCCAAATGGCGACGCTGGTTATTACCACCGTCCCGATCATAATGATCTACCCGTTTCTACAGCGTTACTTCGTGAAGGGGATCATGATCGGCGCGGTCAAGGCGTGATCATACAAAAAATGAAGGGAGTCATTTGAAAATGACGGAAAAGTTTTTGCAAAGAATGACCGCCGCATTGCTCGCGGCAGTGTTTGCCGTGTCTGTCGCGGCGTGTACGGGATCGTCGCCGACGCCGGCGCCCACCGCCGCGCCGACGCCGACGCCGGCGCCCGCCGCGACTACCGCGGCCGCCACCCCCGCGCCGACGCCGGAGCCGCCTCCCGAACCGGAGCAGCTCCCGCTGCTGACGTACACCTATTTCGTCCCGTCGGCCGGCGGCACGGTGCAGGACTTCATCTCGAGGCCCGACGACGTCGTCAGCCCGTACATCGAGGAACGGTTCGGCATCAAGCTCGGCGACGTGATCGAATCCCCGAGGGACATGACCTTTGACCAAGTGATCACACTCTGGGGCGCGGCCGGGCAGATACCGGACGTCGTGCACAACACGTCGGACTACGTCCCGATGGCGGCGCGGACCGGCTTCTTCGCCGATCTGACCCCGTACGTGGAGATCATGCCGAACTATCAGCGCGCTTATCCGAAAAAATATTGGAACAGGAGCAACGTCGACGGCAAGCAGTATGCGATCCAGCGAGTGGAGCTCTACGAAGACCCGCCAATCCCGGACGCCGAGGACCCGTTCTCGACCGGCGTGAACGCGCACGCGATCTGGGTGCGCGAGGACGTGTTGAACATGTTGAATTTCTTTGAGTTCGAGCCCGCCGCGTCGATCCGCGCGAGGACGTCCGACGTGGGCATCAAGCCCACCGTGGAGGACCTGAAGATGGAGCCGACGATCGAAACGCCGGAGCAGCTCTACATGCTGTTGATGGCGATCAAGGATCTGAACCTGACGATCAACGGCCTGCCGGTCGCGCCGTTCTCGATGCGCAGCTGGCACGTACACCACTTGGGCTGCATGTTCGACTTCGGCTACTGGCGTATCGACGCCGCAGGCGACGTCGAAGGCTATTTCGCGTCGCCCGGCACGTACGACTACATGAAGTGGCTCAACCTCGTCTACCGTAACGATCTGATCGACAAGGACTACATCATCGAGACGGGCCCGCAGTACGCGGAGAAGGTCGCGTCGGGCCGCGTGGCCGCCGGCATGGCCAACATACCGGACCTCGTCGGGACGTTCCAGGCGCTTAAGACGGTCGTGCCGGAAGCGGACGTGCGGTTCATCCCGTGGCCGAAAATGGATCCCGACCTCGGCTTCTACGATGTGGTCGCGCCCGAGGCGTACTATGTCGTGATGGTCAGCGATTCCGTGCCGTCGGATAAACTCGATCGTATAATGGAGTACTGGGAGTGGTTGTATTCGGACGAGGGGCAGGACCTCATTTCGTGGGGCCCGGAATCGGCCGGCCTGTGGGAGATCAGGGACGGCGTGAAGAAGTTTATCGACCCGCAGATCGAATACGACATGCTTAACCGCGTAAGGGACGCGAACGGCGCGGATAAATACGGGCTGTCCGAAGGCGCGATGATGCGCGAGAAGAATTTCTGCCCGATCGTGCTCGCGTCCGGCGCGGGCCTGAACTACCAGACGTTCTTCCGCAGCTACCCGGCGGTCGTGAACTTCGACGAGGTGAGCAAGAATATTTTCGGCGCGGCCGGCCTCAACTTCAAGGGCTCCGGCGCGATGCTGAACGGCGACCCGATCGTCGAGTCGGTGGCGGACTGGTACTGGGACGAGTTCTTAGAGAAAGACATCGGGAAGATATTGAACGCGAAGACGGACGCGGAGTTCGAGGCCGCTTACGCGGAGATCAAGCTCAGCCACGACACGAAGGTCGATTACCCCGAGGCGCAGCGGCAGATGGTCGAATGGTTCGAGATGTTCCCGCCGTATAAATAAAAATATTCATATAAACGATATGAGACGCGCCGTCAGTACAGCGGCGCGTCTTATTTTTTTAACCTCAACGCGTTTAAGAGCACCGTGACGGAACTGAAGCTCATCGCGGCGGCCGCGATCATCGGATTCAACAGCGGGCCGCCCCACAATAGTTTTAACACGCCCGCCGCCGCGGGGATGCAGACGATGTTGTAGCCGAACGCCCAAAATAGATTTTGTTTGATTATCCGCATCGTGCGCCTGCTGAGTTCGATCGCGCGCGCGACGTCCGTGAGGTCGGACCGCGTCAGCACGACGTCCGCGCTCTCGATCGCGACGTCCACGCCGGACCCGACCGCGATCCCGACGTCGGCCTCGGCCAGCGCGGGCGCGTCGTTGATCCCGTCGCCGACCATCGCGACCGCGCCGTCCGTCTCGGAGCGGATATTCCGTACGGCTTCGGCCTTGTCGCGCGGCAGCACCTCCGCCGTGAATTTCGAAATGCCCGCGCGTTTCGCGATCGAAGCGGCGGTTTTTTTATTGTCGCCGGTGATCATCACGGATTCGACGCCGATCATGCGCAGCCGTTCGACGGCCGTCACGCTCGTTTGGCGTATCGTGTCGGCCACCGCTACGATCCCGATCAGTCGCCCGTCGGCCGCCGCGAAGACGGGCGTCAACCCGTCCTCCGCCAGTTGGTCCGCGCGCGGGTTTAAATTTAATAAATCGATCCCGCGTTCGTCCATCAACGCGCGGTTCCCGACGAGTATTTTTTGATTGGCTACCGTCGACTCGACGCCGTGCCCGGTCAGCGAAATAAAATCATCGGCCTCGTATAATTTGATTTGACGCGCGAGCGCCTCGGCCACGACGGCGGCGCCGATAGGATGCTCGGAAGTTTTTTCGGCGGACGCGATCAGTCTGAGCAGTTCGTTCTCGTTCAATTTGCCGGCCGTCAGTATGTCCGTGACCGCTGGCTTTCCCTCGGTTATCGTACCGGTCTTGTCGAACACGACCGTCACGATCTTATGCGCGGTCTCCAGCGCCTCGCCGCTCTTTATCAGTATGCCGCGCTCCGCGCCGTAACCCGTCCCGACCATGATAGCCGTCGGCGTCGCCAGCCCGAGCGCGCACGGGCACGAGACGATCAGTACGGATATCGCGATCGTCAGCGCGAACTCGGCGTCGCGCGTCCCGATCAGCCACGCCGCGCCGGCTAACAGCGCGACCGCGATCACGAACGGGACGAAAATACCGGCGACGGTATCCGCGAGCGCCGCGATCGGGGCCTTGCCGTTCTGCGCGTCCTCGACGAGCCTGACGATCTGCGACAGCGCGGTCTCCGAGCCGATCTTCTCCGCGGCGAACCGCACCGAGCCGTTCCCGTTTATCGTCGCCGCGTAAATCTTGTCGCCCTCGCTTTTTTCCACGGGCATGCTCTCGCCGGTCAGCATCGACTCGTCGACCGTCGTGCGCCCGCTTATGATCGTCCCGTCGGCCGGGACCTTCGCGCCGGGCGTCAGGACCACGACGTCGCCGGTCTCGACGTCGGCGGCCGGAATGGTTTTTTCCACGCCGCCGGCGATGACGACCGCCGTTTTGGGGGCCAATCCAACCAGCTTCGCGACCGCCTCGCCGGTAGAGCCCTTAGTCGCGGCCTCGAGCGTCCTGCCTAAAAGGATCAGCGTTATGATCATCCCGGCCGTCTCGAAATACAGCGAATGGACGGCGTGCGCGTTCCCCGCGAGGACCAGCGCCGCATTGTACGCGCTGTAGCCAAACGCGGTAAACGTTCCGGTCGCGATCAGCGAGTCCATGTTCGGGCCGAGGCGTATCAGCGCCTTGAAGCCGCTCGCATAAAATTTATATCCGGCGGCGATCACCGGCAGCGTCAACAACAGTTGCGCGAGTGCGAACGCCGCGGGACGCGTCGCCGGATCGAGCGCCGACGGGTACGGGAGCGTCACGCCGCCTATCGAAGCCATCGGCGCCATCGCGAGATACGTCAGCGGCGTGGCGAACGCCGCCGCGACGATCGTTTTAATACGCAGGACGCGCGACTCGCGCCGCTTCCTGTTCATATCCGCGCCGCCCGCGCCGTCCGGCAGGACGCGATAGCCCGCCTTCGCGACGCTCTCTTTGATAACGGACAGCCGCACGAGCGCGGGGTCGTACGCGACGGTGGCCCTCTCCGCTGCGAGGTTCACCGCGACGCCCGAAACGCCCGGCAGTTTCGAAACGGTTTTTTCGATCCGCGCGGCGCACGCGGCGCACGTCATGCCGCCTATGTTGAACGTCTGGTTGTTGATGGCGATCACCCGCAGGGTAAGATTTATACCGGTATGATAAAAAAAAACACGGGCTTACGCAATGTTATATTGAACTATTGATCTATTATAGCTAATTTGACGTTGTTAATTATAACTAAGCATGGTATCATAACGGTACTGGAGGTGTAGAAATGATAGTGAACTCAACCGAAATGCAGAATAATTTCGGGCGGTATCTCGATTTGGCCGGACGCGAGGAAATCGTCGTCACGAAGAACGGCGCGCCGATAGCGCGTTTGATCGGCGTAAAAGCCGCGGTTTCGTTTTTATCCGAGCGGCTGGTCGGTCTCGCCGCCGACGACGCGGACGAGGAATCATTGAAAACGGAGAGGTTGAAGCGGCAGTGATAATTCTGCTCGATACGAATATCGTCGTGGATATCATTACCAAACGCGAAGGTTACGATGAATCGCTGTTGATACTTAAATACTGCGAATTAAATATCGTAAAAGGGTATGTATCGGCGACGACGGTCACGGACGTCATGTACATCCTACGCAAGCACATCCCGCCTGGTGAAGTGCGCGAGGCAGTAAAAATATTGTTATTGATCGCCGACGTGGCTGACGTATTGAAGAGCGATATTTATTACGCTCTTTCGAGCGGCATAAAAGATTTTGAAGACGCGGTGCAGTCTTCGTTGGCCAGACGCATTAAGGCGGATCATATCGTGACCCGAAATATTAAAGATTTTATAAATTCGGAAATCCCCGCGATATCCCCATCGGAATTAATAAAAATCATTCCGCCGCGGCATGGCATAATTTGACACGCGTAACCCTCTCTAATATAATCCACACATCTTTCTACATATTCTACATTAGAGAGGGCGTTATGAATGGATAACGGGACTCGAAAGCGGATCGCGGCGGCCCTGCTGACGTTTATCATGGCGTTTACGCCGGCGCTGTCCGGCGTGAGCGTTTCGGCGCGGATCTCGCCCGGCCAGAACTTGAATTGGAACCTTACGCTCACGGCCGACAAGACGCTGACGAGCGTCGGGGAAAAAGTCGCCTTCACGGCCGAGTTCGACCTGACTACGGGCGTGATCGCCGGCTACGAATCGACGCGGATCACAATATTTTTACCCGAAGGCCTCGTCTATGAGAACTGCGTCGTGTACATGGACAGGACGCCGTCGATGGTGACGACGATGCCCGCCCACACGCAGTTCGGGACGTCGGTGGTAATCGATTGGGCGAACACTTCGCTGGCGCCGGGGAACGTGCAGGTGATCGTCGAAACCAAAGTCTCGAACGACTGGGACGGCGGCGCGCTGATCGTACGCGCGGGCATATATCTGAAACCGTTCAACGCCGATATGGCCAACATCGCGAACGAGGAGGCGGTCGTCTCGATAACGGCGGTCGCGCCGGCGACGCCCGAAGTCCCGCCGTCGGTACCGGTCGCGCCGCATATATACGTCGTCAGGTTCAACCCGGCCGGCGGGGTGCGCGTCGGGGGCGGCGCGCTCGTGCAGGCCGTCGCCGCGGGCTATTCGGCGTTCGAGCCGTTCGTATACCGCGAAGGTTTTTATTTCATGGGATGGAACGCGCCGTTTCACGAGGTGACGTGCGACATGATCATCACGGCGCTCTGGGCGGCGAGGCCCGACATCGGCGAGATAACCGTGAGCCCGCCGGACGTGCTCGTCGACAGCCGGTTCCTAAACGGTAACAACGCGTTCACGCATTTCAGCCACTTGCCGTTGATATATGTCGTCGACCGCCATGCGTCCGAGCTCTACCGGGTGGAAGTCGAAAATCAGATTTTAACGCCCGGCACGCACTACGTCGCGACGTCCGGGCCGACGACGGATACGACGGCGATCCACCTGAAGGCGTCGTATTTGAATACGCTTGCCGTCGGGACGTATTCGATACGCGCCGACTACGCGGACAAGGTGTACGCAAACTCGCAACTGACTGTCGAAAATTATGTGAACAGGTTTTACGACGTGGTCGTAAACGACTGGTTCTACGAGGGCGTCGAGGCGATGAACGCCAGCGGGCTGCTGGCTGGCGTCGGCGCGAACCAGTTCTCGCCGTACGAACAGATGACGCGCGCGATGGTCGTGGCGCTGCTGTACCGCTACGCCGGCGAGCCGGAGGTCGGCGGGTTCATCAACCCGTTCCCGGATATCGCGGGGCGGCAATGGTACACCGACGCGGTGGTCTGGGCGGCGGTCAACGGCATCGTGGCCGGGTTCCCCGACGGGATGTTCTACCCGAACGACGCGATGAC
>Ga0123353_10011821_pt1 | contig 12334 bp, 12 predicted proteins | sample TergutLab28metaG_3_FD_92763 | JGI IMG/M metagenome (GOLD analysis project Ga0123353, IMG submission 92763) | Labiotermes labralis P3 segment gut microbial communities from Petit-Saut dam, French Guiana - Lab288 P3 | ecosystem: Host-associated > Arthropoda: Insects > Digestive system > Gut ... | reverse complement strand
CGGTCAAGTTGTACTGGGATGCGGAAGCAGAAATGTTTTATCTGGCATTTTCGATTGACCTGCTCCTTGCAGACGAGTGGTTCCTTGATCTGCTTGCGGCTATTGGTGGCGAGGTGTTCGAGGGCTGCGTCTGCTCGGGTCTGTACGAGGTTCCTGTTCCGGCGTTTGACGAGGGTCTGCGTGACGGCTTCGCCGATGTGGATGCCGAGACAGACATGTTCCGTTCGCTATTTCGGGAGTGGCTGAAATTATTCGTGTATGAGAGCATGTAGCAACAAAGTGACGTTTTTTAATGCGAAAGACGCGAAAACGGCGAAAAATGCGAACAGTTTTTCGTTCGCGTTTTTTCGCCAATTTCGCGCTTTTCGCATTGAAAATACAGTATGTATACCGAAGCTGGTGGAACATTCCGCAAGCCGCTGTTTTCGCCCGACAACGGAGAGCCGATGCGGGCGTGGTGGTTGCGCGGCCCACGGTGGCACTGGCGTAGCCAAACAATGACCCGCTCCGGGTCTACAAGCGTCCAGAGAGGAATGATGTGATGCGACGTGGAATGACACTTTTGGAGTTGCTCATCGCATCGGCGATACTCATCGTCGTGCTGGGAATCGTGTGGGAGGTGACGGCGTTTTTCCTTCAGACAGAAGCAACGAGAAAGCGGCTGGCAGACCAACAGCGAATTGTCCGAAACTGGACGCAAATCGTGAACGATGATGTTCGTGCGGCAATTCAAGACACAGAACAACTCAACAAGGCGGTCGGCAGCGAAACCATCCGGCACTTCGGGTTGAGTGGCACGGCAACACAGTTGCGAATCGATATTTCCAGTTACTCCGGGCAGTTTGACGATGCTTCGGAACTGAAAACGATCTTTTACGATTTTCAGCCCGCGAGCGGACTGGTTCGGCGTGAACAGGATTATGCCGCCCCGAAAACGGCAGGCGGCACCATCAACACGGCACCGGAAATCGTCGGCGGCACATTTCGATACTATGACGGCAGAACATGGCACGATTACTGGGCAAGTTTAGACCGCAAGGGAACCCCATCGGCGGTGGAAGTGACGTTTTACTCGTTGCCCTTTGTCGAGGCGCAGCGTTGGCGAAGGCGAGACCCCAACACCCAGGTGCCAATCTCCAATCGGATCGTGGTCCAGATACCTGCGGCGTCGCATCCCTATTTTGAATCGTACAGACGGGCACAGGCTCCTCGCCCGCCGGGCGAACCTCCGCCCCCCCCCCCCGCGACGCCCCAACCGCCGCGTCCACCGCCGCCACCGCCGCCCAGCCCTTTTCATTCATTCTTTGGGGATGATTAAGGCTTTCGCGGGAAAGTTTTATACCGAAGCCGGTTCGAAATTCCTGCTACCGAACGTTGTCGGGCTACAACAATCGGCTTCCGGAATTTGCAACCGGCTTCAGTATGTTTTCCGGAGAAAGTCCAGGACTGATCATTGATAAACCCGCCGGTATCCAGTAGAATGTTACGGATTGAGTGGAGGCGCGTATCGAATCGGCTTTGGCGATTTGTTGAGAGAGAATGGGAATAGCGAATATCATTGGAACGATCATGGGCTGGGGGTTGATCGTGGCGTCGATCATTGTCGTCGGTGGAGGGTTCGGCAAACTTACGTTGTTCGTGGACATCCCCTCCGTCTTTATTGTGATTGGTGGTCCGCTCGCTGCCTGCCTTGTCGCCTATCCACTGGCGATGGTGTTGAAAATGCACAAAATCATTTTGGTCACGTACACCGCCAAGGATCGTGATCCGCTCAAGGCAATCGAACAAATTGTGTCCCTCTCCGAAATCGCCCGTCGTGAAGGACTTTTGTCACTCGAAAACCACATGGACGAAATCTCGGACAATCCCCTCTTGGCAACGGGGATACGAATGGCGGTCGATGGGATGTCGCCGGAAGTCGTCCAGGGGGTCATGTCCATCGATATTGATTCGGTCAACGCCCGACATCTCTTTGCACGCGGTCTCATTGCCAGTCTTGGAAAATACGCCCCCGCCTTCGGAATGATGGGAACGGTGGTGGGACTGGTGTTGATGCTCTCCGATCTCAATCCCGACACACTGGGTCCCGGTATGGCGGTGGCGTTGATCACGACGTTTTACGGAGCACTGATGGCAAACATCACGTTCTTGCCCTGGGCGGACAAACTCAGTGCCATCAACGATGAGGAATTGCTCGGTATGGAAATCACGCTCAAAGGAGTGATTGCGATTCAGTCTGGCGAAAACCCGCGAGTCATCAAGCAAAAGCTGCTCATGTATCTGCCGCAATCCAAGCGACCGGAAGAAAACGAAGATGCGTAGACATTCCAGAAATGCGCCCATCCGGCTCGGCATTACTCTTGTGGGAAAATCGGCATGTGCCGATAGGGGACTTCGAGAATGTACAGCGACATGCACGTGGTATAGAGCCGACCATATTGCGCTCCCCACTGATCGCGCACCAGACGGTGTGGATGCCAACTGCCCGCCTCCGCTCCCAATTTTTCCTGATGCAACAACAACTCTTGTCGCATCCGCGAGTTCCACGTCTGCCACTCGTTGCCGCCGTAATGGTACAAAGTCTGCGTCGCAAAGAACCAGTAGTAAACGTCCCGTCGGTACTCTGTAAATGATGGCGGAGACTCCAGAATCAACCGCACGCCCGCTGCCAATCGCCGGTCGTTCCGTTGCCATCCTAACAATATTCGGCAAAGTAATGCTTCGGCAGTCATAGAAATGCGAGGCTCCGGCTCTTCGGCGCGGTACTTGTATTGATTCGCCACCATCATCGCATCGAGAAACGACATCACTCGGTCGTACACTTCCGGCGGAACCTCCAAACCGGCTGCCTGACCGCTTTTGAGTGCCAGCACGGTCCAGCCAGTCACGGAAACATCCGACTGTTCGCTGTATCGATCCGGCAAGTACCGCCAACCGCCCCGGCGAATGCTTTGATGTTGCACACAATAATCAATCGCCCTTTGTGCAGGTTCTCGCAACGACTCGTCGTCAGTCATTGCCAACAGTTCGCAAAGGACAATGGTGCAAAATCCGTGCGTGTAAAATCGGTGATTGCTCATGCTTGTAGTGGGCGTGAAAAAACTACCGTCGGGGTTTTGTTGCCGGAGCAGCCAATCTTTGCCACGCCGAACAGGGACAACGAAGTCGAGGAGCAACGGGTGTCGGGTGTTGGGCGTCATTCCATATCCCTGAAAAGCGAGCAGTGCCATTGCGGTGGCGGCAAGCGGGTCATCGCGCCGTTTTGGCGCAGCCTGCGAAAATGTTGTTCCCGAAAAATGCCATGCGCCGTTCGGTTGTTGTACCTTTACCAGCCATCGCAAACCAGCAAGAACAGCTTCGTCCGGCTCGCCTCCACCGCCTCCACCGCCCCCGCCGCTGCCAAACTTGAGACCGGGCGAAGAATGCACCGAAGCACTTTGCGGGACAGTGACTGTCGGTGCTGGCGAGCCGTTACCTGCGACATTCGGAGCCTCCACGCCGACGTTGCCGGGTGGAGCGTCCATGACCACTTCGGGAGCGGGGATACCCACGATCCCGGATATAACATCAAGCGGTTCAAAATGGGTACTCTGCAAGAACCAGAGTGCCAGCAGAATCAGCAGAGCGGCATGCAATGAGAGGCTCCAACACCAGGGCAATACCCGTTGCCGAATTGCCGTGGCAAGTTCGAGTTGCAGGTCTCGTCGGGCAGTCGTGGCGGCACTCAATGTATCCGGCAAATCAGACTTTCCCCGCAGCAGCCCGATCAGGAAGAGGTTCGTCGAATCGGAAAAGACGTTTCGCCGTTCCCTTTTGGGTTGCTTATGCGTTCGTTTGGAATGAGGAGCAATCACGATCATCTTCTGAATCCAGAGCAAATATACTTTCCCTCGCCACAACTTGGTCGTTTTTGCTCAAAAAGTTTCCACCGGAGCCTAGACGGCAGATTGCAGACGGCAGCCCAAAAATTAAAAAAACTCCCTTGACACTCTCCCGAGATTCACCCTTATGGCAGTGTCGTCAGCGGCAACAGTCGACTCAACAGAAGCACCACCATCAAACCGGAAAGTCCGAGAAAGACGAGTCCCACTGTCCAGGTTTTTAGTGCATCGGTTTCCTTGATACCGCCCAATCGACAAAAGAGCCAGAAGCCACCATCGTTCATCCAGCCTGTCACACACGAGCCAAGCCCAATCGTCACCGCAAGATAAGCAGCATTGTACGGCAACTCGGCGGCACCTTCGGCAAAAATCACCCCACTAAAAATCCCCGCCGACGTAATCATTGCCACTGTGCTGGAACCTTGTGCTGTCTTAATCATTGCCGTCACGCCGAAGGCAACAAGAAGGAGCATCATTCCTGTCAGATCCCCCTCGGCGTGGAACAGGTTTTTGACCGCCTCGCCGACTTTGGCAGTTCGGAGCATTTCGCCGAACGCTCCGCCGGCAGCAACAATCAGTATTATCAAACCGGCACTCAAGAGTGCCGTTTCGGTGCGACGCTCTAGTCCGATGAGCGAAAGTTTGTGGGCATGCATGAGTATCCCCATCGACACGAGTGCCGAAATAATCATCGCAATTTGCGGATTGCCGATCACTCGTAGGGTGTTCCACAACACTGGAATGTTCGCCTGGAGGGCAATCACTTCTGCCTTTTGAAGCATGTCCACTCCCGTTGCCGAAAGGATCAACACAATAGGTACAAGAATGGGAGCCACTGCCACAGACAGCGACGGAAGTTTGCTCTCGTCTTCTTCGACGTGTGACTCTATTTCTTCGGTGAGATGAATTTCTGGATTTGGCAGCAGGCGATTCATGGTCATGGCAATGAGCAAAGCAAACGGGGCGGTCAGCGCACCGACCATTAAGCCGACGAGGAGCATGGTGCCGATGGAAACTTTCAGTTCAATCGCGGTGAAAATGGGACCGGGTGTTGGCGGGGTCAACGTGTGTGTCAGCGTTGCCCCCAAACCGATTGCCATGAGATAAAGAATGTAATTTTTTTTCATCGCCTTGTACACGGAACGTGCAATCGGCAGCATCAAATAGAACGCCGCCTCATAGAAAAGTGGGATCGAAAGAATGAATCCACCGGAGAACAATGTTGCTGGCATCAATCGCTCACCGAAAAGCGAACGCAATGATCTGATGATTCGTTCTGCACAGCCGCTGTCCATCATACATTTTCCGATGACCGATCCCATCGCGATAAGAATGGCGATTTTCGCTGCCGTCGTGCCAAAACCGGCGGAAACGCGGAGGACCTTATCGCTCCAGTCACCAGAGTCAATTGGCGTGAGAAAACTGACGAGAAACGCCGCCGCAAGCAACGCCAAAAAGGCATTGACTCGAAGCACGACGATCAAACCGACAATGGTAACAATGCCGACGGCAAGAATGAACAGCGGATCGGAAAAAAAATTGGCGGAATTGAGCATGGATTTGTGATTGCGGTATGTGAAACGGCAATGGATTGGCAGACCCGGTGCGGGTCATTTTTCGGCTATGCCCGTACAGCCGTGTGGTCGTTCCCTCGGGTTGCGTCGGGTCTCCACCCCCCGGGCTAAAACATTCCGGTATTTTCAACTGGCTTTAGTATATCATAAACGGTGCGATCCGGTCGCTCCGACGTTGTCTGCGCTCCCGGCTGCCATTATTTGTCCCGGTCTCAAAAACGTCGGCGCGAAAAAACGTGTATAATGATCGGCTATGTCTCATCTTTTTTCTGCCGAAGAGCGTAAGAATCGCTTGGCTGCCGAACCACTTGCGGCGCGGATGCGTCCGCGAACGCTGGATGAGTTCGTCGGACAAGAACATTTTCTCGGCGAAGGAAAATTATTGCGCCGCCTGCTCGCCGCTGATCGGCTCGGCTCCGTCATTCTTCACGGTCCGCCCGGCACCGGAAAAACAACGCTCGCACATATTCTCGCCCAGTCCAGTCAGAGTGCCTTTCGCCAACTCAGTGCCGTCTCCGATGGCGTGAAACAACTCCGCGAAATTCTCGCCGATGCCGAAAAGCGACTCGCCTCCCAGCGACAGAAAACGCTCCTCTTCATTGACGAGATTCACCGTTTTAACAAAGCACAGCAAGATGTGCTGCTCCCCGAAGTCGAAAACGGAATCGTCGTTCTCGTCGGAGCGACCACCGAAAATCCTTACTTCACGATCAACAACGCGCTCCTCAGCCGAAGCCGGATTTTCCAGTTTGAACCGCTCACACAAGAACACATCCACACCTTGCTACGCCGTGCGGCAACCGATAAAGAACGTGGACTCGGTGCTTACGATATCCACCTGCACGAAGACGCTCTCGATTTTCTGGCGAATGTCTGTGACGGCGATGCAAGACAAGCGATTTCTGCACTCGAAATCGGCGTGCTATCGAGCGAATCGTCCCCCATCGACTTCACGAAAGAGCTGGCTTCGGAATCAGTACAGCGAAAAACGGTGGCGTATGACCGGGATGGTGATTCACATTCGATACGATCAGTGCATTGATTAAGAGCATTCGCGGGAGCGATCCCGATGCCGCCCTCTATTGGCTGGCGAAGATGCTGGTCGGCGGCGATGATGTGCGTTTTCTTGCGCGTCGTCTGGTCATTCTGTCGAGTGAAGATGTCGGCAACGCCGATCCAAGGGCACTCTCGCTCGCCGTTGCCACGGCACAAGCGTGTGAACTGGTCGGACTGCCAGAGTGTCAACTCAATTTGGCACAAATGGTGATCTATCTGGCATGTGCGCCGAAGTCGAACTCGGCAACAACAGCGATTGCCGAAGCACGGAAGGATATTCAAGAAGGACGTTTAATCCCCGTGCCAAGACATCTTCGTGACTCGCATTACAGTGGCTCGGAAGCACTGGGGCACACGGGCTACCAATATGCTCACGATTCCGAAAACGGCATTGTTGCACAGGAATATCTCGGCGTGGAGAAGGAATACTACAAGCCAACGCAGCGCGGTTTCGAGGCAGAACTGGCAAGGCGACTGGAATGGATCAAGGAGAGACTTCGCCAAGGCAGGGAGTCCAGAGAGAGACGTTAGGCTTTCGCTGGAACGTGTTATGGCTTTCGCCAGAAATTAACATGCCATTTTCAGCCTTATCGCATTCCGTGGAGCAGAATACAGGAGTCAGGAGTCAGAATGATGCTACCGCACCATTTGACTTAGGCAGTTCCTTACCGCATGCGACTTCTGACTCCTGACTACTGACTACTTCCTTGCTCCAGAATGAGAAAGGGAAAATTTGACCAATTATTTTCTGGCGAAAGCCTATACCCAGTGTTGCTTCTCTTTCCGGGCGGTAGAAGAGAGTCGTCAGTAGACGGTAGTCAGTAGTCAGAAAAGTGAAAAGTGCTACTCTACGCCGTTAAGTAATCGTTGGTCACAGATCGTTTGTCCCCGTTGGGGACAGTTGAAAACAGGTACATGCCTTGAATACAAACGATTACTTAGGAACAGTCCGCAAATAATGTCGGCATTTTTTTCCGATGCCATTGCCATACACGGAAACGTAGAGACGCAAAGCATTGCGTCTCGCCAGTGTGCGAAATGCAATGAGCGGACACGCATTGGCGGAACAAAACACATAACGCGGGACGCAAAGCACCCGCGTCTCTACAAATGTCGGTTTCATTTGCGGACAGTTCCTTAACGGCGTAGAGTGCTACTGCACGATTTGTCGAGGATGCAGTCGTACCACTTGCGTCTTCTGACTACTGGCTAAGGTCTTTTACGAAAACACAACCGCCATCCCGCTCTTGCCAGGATTGGCGACGGAGCAGAGTGAACAGCGGCGAATCTTCGGTGGCATGAGCCTCAATTTGAACGACCTGCTTTTGAGCCGCCAAATACCGGATCACTTCTTCCAACAAGTATTGCTGGATTTCTTCGGTGGCAAGCGCAGGGTGGACCCGTAGCTCCGTGAAACTGGCGAGCCAGGTGCCGCCATACATTGCCAAAAAGTTGTCCGTGTCAGGATAGGAAATACGTGTTCGTAGCCTGGCAACAGGGCGATCCGTTTGTACCAGATAGACCGTCGCGTCAAACCATATTCCGTTTGCCAGCATACACCCCTCCCACCACGTTTTCGCCTCGGAAACCTCGTGGATTTCAATCGCCAGTGCGGCATGACCGCCGAGCATCTCCAGTGCTACCGCCTGAGAGTAGTTTCGGAGATCAAAATAAAACCAGACGGTTTGTTGGTGAATGCGATAGTTCGCTTCGAGAAAAGCGTTGAGGGCTGTTTTGTCCGATTGGAAAATCCCAACGGCTTCGCCACCGCCATAAAATGCGGTGTAAAACGGTGCGCTCGGCGAGGGGGAACCCCCGAAAACCTTTCGTGCGCCCAACCCCGAAAGGTAACTCTCCCCTGCCTGAATCAGAGCCGCCGCTGCACCGGAAACATCGTGGTATTCTGGATCCACACAGAGAAAACAAATGTGCCCCGTCGTCCCATCAAAGGAAAAACCGTCTGGGGAAGGCGCAAAGGTTGTGTGAATGTATCCAACGGGTCTCTCCTCTTCAAAGGCAAGCATGACCGACCGAGTATCGAACATCGGTAGTCCGAGAATCTGGGTTTGGAATTGGTTGAGTGAGAGGGCGAACAGTGTGGGAAAGCCGTCCTCACGATGCTGCGTCTTTTTCCAGAGTGCCAGAAGTCGGGGAGGGTCTTCATTGCGAAAAGAGCGAATGGTCAGCATAAAATGGAACGAAAACACAATCCGCCCCCAAGACGGAATAACGCATTATAGAAATCGGCAGGAAAATGTCAATCACGGGCGGGACGGGAGGGCGGCTGAACGACTGCACCGCTGTACGGACACAAGCCGAAAAATGACCCGCTCTGGGTCTACTTCGCCGCTCTCGCCACCGCCGCCGCCACGAAACCGCTGAAGAGCGGATGCGGCTTTGTCGGTTGCGATTGGAATTCGGGATGAAACTGCACCGCCACAAACCACGGATGATCGGGAAGTTCAATGGCGTTCACGAACGTGCCATCGGGACTCTTACCTGCGATCAATAAGTTGGAAATTGGTGCTCGCTCGCCGTCATCGTTTCTGAATTCGGCAGGACAACAAAATCGTTCCGAAATATTCCGTGTCCCGTAACAGGCAAACATTTTGCTTTCGGGAGCGAGTACCACCGGCTTCGCGCCTTGGCATGCGGTCGTCCCCGACACACGTTCGATGCGAGTGTTTTTCGCCACGTTCTGCACAAACTCAATCACGGCACTTGGCACACTAAAATCAATGCCGAAGAAGGGAATTTGTCGTTCGTAAGCAAATTGAATCGCTGTCATGTTTTGTAAAACATTTCTGGTACTTTCGCTCCTCGAACTTTCGGCAACCAAAATACCATCCACATTTTTCAATTTTTCCAGATCGATTTTATCGCACGGAATTCCCACCGCGTGAACCTTTGTCCGGTTCGCAATTCCCGCATGGTCGAGTGCCTCGTAAATCGACTTATAAGCATCTTTGTGCTTGGCATAATGTCCGACAACCGCTATCGTCACTTCGTGCTGCGGATGGCGGAGCCGGTCGAGCATGTCATTCCACGCGGTCAAATCCGGCGGACGCTGATGTTGCGTACCGTTCCAAAAGAAGTCCACGATTCGTTGATCGAGCCCTTGTTCTTGTAATGTGATGGGCACCTCGTAGATCGACAGTTCGGCATCTTTCGCTTCAATGACGTTTCGACGTTCCACATGGCAAAAGAGAGCGATTTTGTCCCGTTCGGCTTCGCTGAGGGGGTGTTCCGTGCGGCAAACCAAAATGTCGGGCTGGATACCAATCTGTCGCAATCGACTGACGGAATGTTGTGTCGGCTTCGTTTTGAGTTCCGACGACGATTTCAAAAAGAGGATCAGCGTCAGGTGCAGAAAGAGGCAATTCTCCCGACCGACATCAAGGGCAAACTGGCGGATCGCTTCCAGAAAGGGGAGACTTTCAATGTCGCCGACGGTGCCGCCGATTTCGGTCAGCACGACATCGACATCGTTTCCGTCCCCCCCCTGCCCCCCCCGCAGACTGCGAATCGCCCGTTTGATTTCGTTCGTGATGTGCGGAACGACTTGCACGGTTTTGCCGCTGTATGTTCCTTTTCGTTCCCGGCGGAGAACATTGCGATAAATCTTTCCGCTCGTCCAACTGCTGTTTTTCGAGAGGGGGCTATTGGTAAAGCGTTCGTAATGTCCCAGATCGAGATCGGCTTCGGTGCCGTCGTCGAGGACGTAAACTTCGCCGTGCTGAAAGGGGCTCATCGTTCCCGGATCAATGTTCAAATAGGGATCGAGTTTTTGCATGCGGATCGAAAGCCCGCGTGCTTCGAGGAGCATCCCGAGTGAAGCGGCGGTCAACCCCTTTCCGAGTGAACTGACAACTCCGCCAGTAATAAAAATATGTTTGGTCATGGGAGATTCATTTTATCGCAACGGTGGTGGCACAGCAATAAGGGCGCACAGAGGGGCCACATCGGGGCTACTCTACCGTACCCTGCCACAAATTGGTCGTTTTTTGACACCGCAATGGAGACGGCAGACAGCAGACGGCAGTTTGCAGCAGACGCGGGGTGGTGAAGCATTTCCCACGGAATCTGCTGCCGTCTGCCGCCTGCGCTGGAATGACGAAAAAACGACTTTGCAGTTCGACTGCTAGGGTTGAGAGCCTCGTGCATAATAGACCGTTTCGACATCGGCTGCATCCAACACGCCGGAGGCTTGGTTGCCCTCCACCGTGATGTCGAACAATTTTGACAAGAGTTGGCGCACCATTGACCTGGACATGCCAACAGCACCATTGTCCAATGCTTCTAAAAGAAACTTTGGCTCCACAAAAAGTTCGAGGGGGGACGACAGCGCACGCTGGACGGAAATGTCCAGCATCAAACGTTTTTCCCGTTCAGAAAGTTGATGAGCGACACTCAATTCCAGAACGAGTGCCATCGGATCGTTCAATTCCCATTCCGCTTTCCTTTGTTGCCATCTCCGCCAACCGACAAGCCCCGCGACCACCGCAGCAATTCCTGCGAGGAACAACCCATATTTTCTGGCGGTCTGACCGAAGTTTTTTGCGTCAGGATCACCCGTTTGCCGAAGTCCTTGGATGACAGCGGGATTCGCCGTTCGAGGCGGTCTTTCCGTCTCTCGGCTCACCCGCCGAGTGAAAATATCGACACTCTCTTGCCCCGATTGTGAGGGACGGTCACGACACCCGATTGTCAGGCACGAGGCGAGAGCACAAACGAACACGAAAAAACGTAGAGAGTTCATAGCAAAAAATGGAACGACAGGAAACCAGCACCCCACCCAATTCCCCATCATAGTGTTTTTTGTTTTCTATTGCAAGACGTTTGGGCTTTCGCCGGAAAATAACAAGCCATTTTTTGTCTGGGTCGCATTCCGTAAAAGAGGAGTAAGGAGTACACAAGTGCCGTAGGGGTAGGTTTGAAACCTACCCCTACAGAACCGCTTGCGTACCTCCTTACTCCTTTATTCTTTCTCCTTACTTCTCCTGAAGGTGAGACGGGAAAAAGCGGTGTATGAATTTCTGGCGAAAGCCTTGTCGCTACCTCTTTTTGAAAGGCTGCATTTTGATATAATGAGGCGAGTCTCGTTGTGTTTCATACCATTTATGTCTTTACGTATTGCTGTAGGGAGCGACCATCATGGGGTTTCCATCCGAATCAAACTTGTCGAATTGCTACGACAGGAAGGGTATGCTGTCGAAGAAGTGGGACCTGCGATTGACGCTCCGCAACCCACCGACTATCCTGACGTTGCGGCAGAGGTTGCTCAATCGGTCAGCACGGGCGGAGTGGACCGCGGCATTCTCATTTGCGGCACTGGAATCGGAATGTGCATCACTGCCAACAAGTTTGCCGGTGTCCGGGCGGCACCGGTGATTGACGAACTTTCCGCCGAGTTTTGCCGTCGGCACAACGACCTGAACATTCTGTGCATTGGCGATAGTATGCTCCGAGAAGAAACGATTCTTCCAATCGTTCGTATATGGCTCGTGACCCCGTTCGATGGCGGAAGACACGAACGTCGACTCAACAAAATCCACTCGATTGAGCAAAAACTCGGCATGTGCTGATCGACCCGCAGGGGGACGTTTGTTCGACAGTCTCTCCTCCCCCGCTTTTGAGTTGCCGAAGTGAGCGAGCAATCCGAAAATTGAACTGGCATTGGCAGCGGTGTTTTCTGCGACTTCAAATCTCGCTCTCATACTCCCGCAAAAACGCGACCGTTTGTGGCAGTCGCTGTTTTTCCAGCAACGCAAAATATTCGCTTCGCGTAAAAGAGGGACGTGTGAGACTCAAGCGGTGACTCTG
>Ga0123353_10011819_pt1 | contig 12335 bp, 10 predicted proteins | sample TergutLab28metaG_3_FD_92763 | JGI IMG/M metagenome (GOLD analysis project Ga0123353, IMG submission 92763) | Labiotermes labralis P3 segment gut microbial communities from Petit-Saut dam, French Guiana - Lab288 P3 | ecosystem: Host-associated > Arthropoda: Insects > Digestive system > Gut ... | reverse complement strand
CGCCGTTAATAGCGTTTTTAATTACGCTGTGATCAAGGCCGTGCGCAGAAATAAAATCCTGTAGGAGTTTCCGGTACAGTTCGCAGTCGTTAACTGCGTTTGACAACCCCAAGTCAAAGTCTATTATTTTATCATTAACGTCGTAAACAGGAACCGTAACGGGGCTTGATTCCGAAATGGATGCATGATCTGAAGCGGAGCCTGTTTCCGCCACGGCAATAGATCCGGTTTTGGAATTCGTTTCTTCGGCGGAGCAAAGCTCGGCTTCGGTATGCGCCGGATCCCGGTTTTGCGCTTGTTTATACGGGCGGTTTTGGCCGGCTCCGGCCGTCTGCCACGCGGGCAGCCAGCGGATCAGCGCCCTGGCCAGTTCGCCGGAGTCAATCGGTTTGGAAATAAAACCGTTCATCCCGGCTTCAGCGTATATCTCCCGCGCGCTGAAAACGGCGTTTGCCGTCAGGGCGATTATCGGCAATTTTGTATAACCCAATTCCCGTATTTTACGGGTTGTTTCGATCCCGTCCATTCCCGGCATCATATGATCCATTAGTACCATATCATACGGGTCGCTGTGCTTCTGAATCTTTACCAGGGCCTCATACCCGCTGAGGGCCGTTTCAGCCATAATATCAAATTTTTCCAGATACGCCGCCGCCACTTTCAGGTTGATCTGGCTGTCGTCGACGATCAGCACGCGCGCCTCCCCCGCGTTGAAATAAGGCGAATACGCCTGATTGTCCACCAGTTCCGGCTTCCCTTCAACCAGAGGGAGCAGCACCTTGAAATCCGTGCCCCTGCCGTATACCGAACTGATCACAATTTCACCCTCCATCAGCGATACGAGGCTCCTTGTTATGGAAAGCCCCAGCCCGCTGCCGTCGATACCCCGGTTGACAGTCATATCCACTTGATAGAAAGCGTTAAACAGTTTTGATAAATCTTCCTCTTTGATCCCTATGCCGGTATCTTTTATTTCGAAAGTTATATAGTCGCGCCCGTCCCTGGCTTCACGGCGGACGTCAAATTTTATATCGCCTTCGCGTGTGTATTTTATGGAATTGTTGATTATATTCAAGATCACCTGGCGTATCCTGACGTCGTCGCCGAATATGACGCCCGGGACGTTGATGTCAATGGAGTCTGTGAAATACAGCCCCTTGGAATCCGCAAGGAACCGGCTCATCGAACATATGTTATGGTACATATCCAACAGGTTGAAATGGACGGGCATTATTTCGAGCCTGCCCGCTTCAATGCGCGAAAAGTCCAGTACGTCGTTGATGATCTGCAGCAGCGATTTGGACATTTTTTTAATATCGTCAAAAAACGCTTTCTGCGTCATGTCGAAGTTATCTGTCCGCATTAAATCGCTCATGCCTATTATTGCGTTCATCGGGGTGCGTATTTCATGGCTTATAGACGCAAGGAACCGGCTTTTGGCTTCGGACGCGACCATCGCCGCCTGCATCTGCGTCTCAAACTCCCTGCTGCGCGCGTCGGCTTTTTGCGCTATGCGCTGCGTTTCCGTCAGTTTGCGCAAGTCCCTCAGATATGTTGCGAGCCGGAACCTGCCCTTCCAGGGGACGCGCACGAAGGTAGACTCCACCGGCAGCGGTTCGCCCGTAAACGTCTTATGCACCCATGAAAAACGGAGGTAACCTTCTTCGAAGGCGCGTTTTTTATTAGCCAGCAGCGTATCGGCGCTGCGCGAACCGTCCGGCTGGAAAGCCGGCGATAAAATACCCGTGTATTTAACATATTCCGATATTGTGGAAAGGCCGAACATCCGGAGTTTTTCCCGGTTACAGTCCAGGATTACGCCGTTTTCGTCCCAGAGCGCGCAGGCCAGCGGCGTGGCGTCCAGCATTATGCGCGTATATTCGTCCGCTTCGGTGTCGCGTACTTCCGTGGTGTCATAATGCGTGACGAGCGCCCCGTCAAACTGCCCGCCTTCGTCTATCATCGGCGTTACATAAACATTGTAGACGCGGCTGTAGCTGTTTTTGGAAAAACTGATATGGACTTCGGCTTCGGAAGCTTCAAGCGTGCTTTTTACCTTTTCATAATGGGCTTCGCCCCTGAGCGCGAGCTCCTCGCCGCCGAGGATAGCGTACAGGTATTGAAATGGCTTTCCGGCGATAGAGGAAAAATTGATAAGGCCCGCGCGGCGCAGCAGCGTATCGGAGCAAAAAGCGATCAGGCCGCCGCGATCTATGAACAGCAAAATTTCGGCGCTGCTTTCAAGCAGGTATTTTAGGTATTTGCTGCGCCGGTACAGTTCGTCAATTGTTTCTGGGTTGTAATCAGAGGTGTTTATATAAATCTCCCGTCAACAAAAACCTTCTTTTCCGGTCCATTATCCAAGGCGTCAGAAGTTTTGTCCGCATCGGCTTCCGGGCTTTCGTCGTCCGCCCCGGGCGAATCGCCGCCAAATTCATCCGCGCCGACGGCCGCATTGCTCAGCCCGGTGCCGTCGGCCGCGCCGCCCAATCCCGCGACGTCGGTTGCGCCGCCCAGCCCGGCGTCCCACGCCGCCCCGCCGTCCAGGCTTGTATCCCATGAAGCGGCATTGTCAAGGTTTGTATCCCATGCGGGGCCGGTATCGTCGCCGCCGGAATTACCCGCCAGCATAGAGGCGCTAATCATGCTGTCCGGCAGCATCGCGGTTATGTCGTCTTCGTCCGCGGGAGCGCCGCCGTCAACCGAATCGCCCTCAATCAGGGCGGCGCCTTCAGCCAGTTCGCCGCCTTCCGCGTTTTCAGCTTCATCCTGCATGCGATCGATCATGTATTTTTTAATCGTCGGGTAGGCATGGAAATTTATGATCAACCCGACCAGCGAGGTCGTTATCAGGAAGAACAGCAATACCCCGATTTCCGTAATGAGAAATGTAGCGATAATAATGGCCGCGCACAGCAGCAATATACCCAGGTTGGGGATAAACCGGATTGTGGCGAATATCAGCGCGTTTTTGTATATCTGCTTAACCGTGATGTGGAAAGTCACCAGCATGGGATATATGTACAGGTGCATCATTGAAAAGAGCAGGAACGCCAGCGCAATCACCCCGAATGTCAGCAGCGCCCAGAAGCGCTGCTGATCGATGAGCTGCCCGTAGAAGTTGATCGCTATGCAGAGCAGCAGGAAAGCGCAGAAGTCAATCATGCAGATGGCTATGCTTTCCTTAATATTTTTAAGCCCGTGCTCCTTGAAATCGCTCCATATAAACGCGTGTTCCTCCCGCGCGAAGTTCCTGAGGCAGAACGTCATGCCCGCCTGCGCGGGCCCGAAGCACAATATGGGGAAGCATACGAAAAACGCGCCGAACATCAAACGCAGATATAAGTCAATTTCAATATCATTAAACATTAAGTTGGGGAACATGAACTGCGAGCCGATAAAGAGGAAGATAAGCCCGGGTATATTAAATATCGTGTATAATAGATTTACCTGTATAAGCTTCCAGAATTTGCGCGTAAACACCGCGAAAAATATCTTTGGCCGCGATTTTGGCGGGGCGTTTTTCGGGACCCCGGGGCCCGGTTTCGTATAGTCAAAAAGTCCGAAAAAACCAGCCATAACCAGCTCCATTCATATGCATCATAGACAAATACATTACCGCCCGCAATTTCATACATTCTATTGCATTTTTGACAGCCAGTCAAGAAACAACGACGTTTAATAATTCATTTCGTTCAGAAGTTTTTCCCTCAGGGCCGCGTAATCGGCTTTTCGCAATAGCGGGCAATCGTCGGCGTCCGCGTCAAATTTGTTCAGCTTTACGGCAAACGCCATGCATGACGGCTCGCCGCATTCTTTGCAGTTCGTCTTTGGCAGGAAGCGGTATATCGTCAATACTGGAACTATTTTTCGCGCCCTGTAGTCGGGTTCGATGTACTCCCGGCTTTCATGCGCGGCGTTTATCAGTTCCTTTACCCAGTCCAGTATTTCGTAAAGCTCCGTTATGTTCGCAAAACGCGTAATATTTATGCCGGTACCTTGCAGGGTGAACCCTACAGCCCCGTTTTTAAAAACAAGCGAATTGGATCCGGGCTGATAATTCGGTTTTTCGACGACCGCGTTCAGATAGGGCAGCAGCTCCGTCAGATCGGCGGACGCCCTGGTCAAAGCCTTGAAAAGCTCCCTGTCGGCAAGGCACGGCGTAGTCTCGATGATTTTTATATCGTCCACAAACATTTAGCACACCCCGTCAGGTATTTTTTTTGCGTATGTCCGCAATTGCGCAGAGTAAATGGTCTATGTGGGCGACCGTGTTAAAATAGCCTACGCTGGCCCTGATCGAACCCGTGCCTTCCGTGCCTGATATCAGGTGCGCCCGGGGCGCGCAATGCAGGCCGGCCCGCAGCATTATGCCATAATCTTCGTCCAGCTTTGCCGCGGCTTTATACGGGTCGAGCCCCCCGATGTTGAAACATACGAGGCCCAGCCTGTCTTCCGGGTTTTGGCTGCCGTAGACTTCTATGTCGGGTATAGTTTTAAAACCGTTCAGCATCCGCTTTATCAACGCCCTTTCATGGGCCTGTATGTCAGGGACGCCGGTTTCATGTATAAAACCGACGGCGGCCTTCAGCCCAGCGATACCGAATATATTCATCGTTCCGGCCTCGTACCGGTCGGGGGGCAGTTCCGGCGGAAACGGGGATTTCGCCATGCTTCCGGTCCCCCCCTCTTTGAGGGTGGAAAGGCTCAGCCCGCTTTTGATATAAAACCCTCCGGTGCCCGTCGGCCCGAGCAGGCCCTTGTGCCCGGTAAACGCCAGAAAATCAACGCCTTCCTTGACGACGTCGATCGGGATCGCGCCCGCCGTCTGGCTCGCGTCAACCAACACCGGTACGCCTTTCGCGCGCGCCAATTTTGATATATCCGCTGTCGGGAGGATGTTCCCCAACACGTTGGAACCGTGCACAAACGCGGCAAGCTTTATCTCCGGCGTCAGTTTTTCCCCGATTTCGTCCAGGTCCGCCTTGCCGTCTTTGGAAACGCGGAAGCAGCGGATTTTAACCCCCCGGTATTTTTCCAGTGTTTTTAACGGCCGCCATACGGCGTTGTGCTCGGCGTCGGAGGTGAGGACCCCGTCCCCGTCCTGTAAAAAACCTTTCAATACGGTATTTATGGCTTCTGTGGAGTTCATGGTAAATACGATTTCACCGGCTTTTTCCGCGCCGATCAACCTGGCGACAGATTTTCTGGCCTCGTAGACAAGCTTGTCGGACGCCATGGCGTTTGCGTATGTGCCCCTGCCCGGGCTGGCGCCGTTATCGCGCATGTATGCGTTAACCGCGTCGTAAACGCATTCCGGTTTGGGGTATGAAGTGGCGCTGTTGTCCAGGTATATGCCCATAAAAATTTCCTTACGCGATAAAAAATCCTTCCGCAATGACGGGGTGGATATGTATAGTATCCGCTTAATATTACCATATCTTACGGACGGGTTATTATATTGCGCATTAATTTTCATTTGCATATAATTGGCTTATTAAATTTTTATGCGAAAGGTGAATTATATGCGTTATAAAGCGTTTGGAAAGACCGGTTTGAACATATCCGAGGTGTCGGCGGGCACATGGGGCGCAGGCGGGAGCGGATGGGGGGATGTGGACAGGGCGGCGTGTATCGGGGCGCTGCGCGTGATGATGGAGCACGGCGTAAACCTGATTGACACGGCCCCTGCATACGGCAAAGGCTTTTCCGAGGAATTGGTGGCGGAAGCCATACGGCATACGGACCGCGATAAAATCGTCATTTCGACCAAGGGTGGCCTGAAGATTGACGACCCGGCGGGCGGCATTTCGAAGATTGCCACAAGGGCGGAGATGATCAACGGCTGCGAGGCTTCGCTGCGCAGGCTGGGCACGGATTATGTCGATATTTATTTCATTCACTGGCCGGACGTAAATACCCCTGTGGAGGAGACGCTGGGCGCCATGAACGATTTGAAAGCCCAGGGTAAAATACGGCATATCGGCCTTTCGAACTTTTCTGTCGGACAGATGGAGGAAGCCGTTAAATATGCGGTGATCGGCGCCATTCAGCCGCCGTTTTCCATGGTGGAGCAGTCCGCCGTCGAAATCATGAAATGGGCCGGGGCGCGCGGTATCGGCTGTATGACATACGCCTCGCTCGGCGCGGGCATACTGAGCGGCAAAATACGCCAGGCGACCGACTTCGGGCCGGGCGACGTCCGCAACGGCTTTTACGATTACTTCAAAGAGCCGAAGTTTTCCAAAGTGCTCGCATTGCTGCATGTGATGGACGGGATCGCCGAAGCGAGGGGCGTCACGCACGCGCAAATCGCCATAAACTGGGTTGTACAAAAACCATATGCTTCCACCGCCCTGGTCGGCGTGCGCACAGCCGGGCACGCGACAGACAACTGCGGCGCGTCGGGCTGGTCGCTGACGGCGGAAGAATTGGCTCTTCTGGACGCCGAATCCGTTAAATTGTTTGTTTAATAATCCCAAAAGGATGATAAAAATACCTGTATAGCATATAGACGATACGGGGGTTTTTTATGGATATAATCGGCGACGCCCTGGATAAGGGCAAACCGTTGGATTTGGACGCGTTATCCGCCGAACAGGACGCGATACGCTGCATATCGGACGAAATTGCCAGGACATACAATGTCCTGCCGCTCAAAATCCAGGACAGCAGGCTCTATGTCGCGATGGCCGAACCGAAAAACTTCCAGGCGATTGAAGACATACGCTTTATCACAAAAAAAACCGTCATACCGGTAAGCGCCGACGCGTCGCAGATATCCCGGATGATCGATTCAAACTATATACGCCAGCGTTCGGATCAGGCGCTGGAAGATATGAAAAACGAATACAGGGGCGCGCCGAAAGAAGGCGCGCGGGATATAAAGAAGCAGGCGGACGAAGCGGAGAGCGGGGTCAGCAACGCGCCTGCCGTACGGCTCACAAATTCGATATTAAACGAATCGGTGACAATGGCTGCCAGCGACATACATTTGGAGCCATTTGACGACGGCGTCAGGGTCAGGTACCGCGTGGACGGGAGTTTGACCGAAAACATGACGATACCCACCGAGTTGTATTCGCAGGTTTCGACCAGGATAAAGATAATGGCGGGCATGGATATTGCGGAGCGGCGCCTGCCGCAGGACGGGCGGGTAGAGATGTCGGTTGGCGGCGGCACGTATGACTTCCGCGTATCGTCGCTGCCGACCGTATTTGGTGAAAAGATCGAAATCCGGAAACTGGATCGCACCAACTTCGCTTTCGACAGGGAAATGCTCTCGTTCACCGCGCGTGAAAATAAAATAATTGATTCCGTCGTCAAGGCGCCCAGGGGGATTGTGCTGGTGACCGGCCCCACCGGCAGCGGCAAGACGACGACCATATACAGCCTGCTGGCGGAGGTCAACCGCATCGACAAGAATATTGTTACGGTTGAAGATCCTGTGGAATATATGATTCGGGGGATCAATCAGGTACAGGTCAACGCGAAAGCCGGCCTGACGTTTGCAAACGGACTGCGCAGCATATTGCGCCAGGACCCCGATATCATCATGGTCGGTGAAATCCGCGATGAAGAGACCGCGGAGATTGCCGTCCGCGCCGCCATCACAGGCCATCTTGTATTATCCACGCTACATACTAACGACGCGCCCGGCTCGATAGCGCGGCTGATGGATATGGGCATACCGCCGTATCTTATCAGCGAAGCCGTCACCTGCGTCATTGCGCAGAGGCTGGTGCGGAGGCTGTGCGAACATTGTAAGGCGGAAAGGGCGATCGGCGGGGCGGAACTTGAAGTCCTCAGGCTTGACGGGCCCGTCCGCGTTTTCGATCCCGTCGGCTGCGCCCATTGCAGCCAGACGGGGTACAGGGGCAGGCAGGCCATCCATGAGACATTATATATAGACGGCGATATAAAAAATGCAATCGATCAAATGCAGGGCGCTGAAAAAATCAGGGAAATTGCCGCGGACGCGGGTATGACGAATCTCTACGACAATTGCCGGACGCTTGTGCTCGAAGGCGTTACTTCATTACAGGAGTTGGTGAATACAGTATATGCCGGAATTTAATTTCTTTGGATCAAAAAACCAAAATTCTGCGGAAAAACCCGAAGCGTCCGCACCTAACGCAAACGCCAGCGCATATGCGCCGGTTAGCCCGGCCAAGGAGAATGTCGTACAGGGGCAAGCCGCACAGGGGCAAGCAACACAGGGGCAATTTATTGCTCAGGAGCAACTTGTTGCTCCTACGCAGCAATCTCCCGCGCATAATATACAGGCGCGGGCCGCCGCGGACGGTAATGAAGCCGGCAATGCCCCGCCCGATACAAACGACATCAACGCCCTGTTGGTATACGCCTGCAGCCACAACGCAACGGATTTACATATCGGCGTCGGGGCAAAACCGCTCATGAGGGTCGGTTCTGTTCTGGAAGCCATACCCGATACGGAGGCGGTGACGCCCAAAACCGCGGAGACGCACGTACGCGCCCTCGTCAATGACAAGCAGATGGAGACGCTGCAGGAACTGGGCGAAATAGATTTTTCATTTTCGCAGCCGGGCCTTGGCCGCTTTCGCTCAAATGTATATAAACAGCGAAATACCTTCGGGATTGCGATCCGTTCCCTGCCGTATATAATACCCTCGTTCGATTCGCTGAGCCTGCCGCAGGTAATTAAGACTTTTGCGCGCCGGAACAAGGGGCTTGTGCTCTCAACCGGGCCAACCGGGAGCGGAAAGACAACGACGCTGGCCAGCATCATCGATATTATCAACAGCGAACGCCAATGCCATATAATTACGATTGAGGACCCGATAGAATATCTGCACAGGCATAAGCAATCGCTTGTCGGGCAGCGCGAGGTAGGCTCCGACACCAGGACGTTTTCAGCCGCGCTGCGGGCTGCATTGAGGGAGGACCCCGACGTCATAATGGTCGGCGAAATGCGCGATCCGGAAACCATAGCCATCGCCCTGACCGCAGCTGAAACCGGGCACCTCGTATTTTCCACGCTGCACACCATCTCGGCCGCCATGACCGTCGACAGGATTATCGACGTGTTCCCGCCAAACCAGCAAAACCAGGTGAAAAGCCAGTTGGCCACCGTGCTGGAAGGGGTTGTGACGCAGCAGATGATCCCGAAAAAAGACGGTTCCGGCGTCGCCGTCGCCTGTGAGGTTATGGTTGTAAACAATGCGATCCGTAACCTGATTCGCGAGGGTAAACCCTATCAGATAAACAGTATTATACAGACCAGTTCCAACGTCGGGATGCAGACGATGGAATCCAGCCTGGCGGAATATGTAGCTTCCGGGGTGATCTCCCAGGAGGACGCCGCCCTGCGCGCCAGCGACCCGCAGTTGCTGACGCAGTTGCTGAACCGGAGGTGGTGAGGTTTTGGCCCTATATGAGTACAGCGCGAAGAACATGCAGGGGGAGGCCGTAAAAGGCGAACTCGAAGCCCCTTCCTATGAAGCGCTGGAGGAAATGCTGCGGGATCGCGGTTTTTTTATCACCGGGAGCCGTGAAAACATAATAAAGGAACAACTGAGGATCGGGTTGCTCAGCCGGGTGGGCGCCCGTGAAATGGCGGTGTTCTGCAGGCAGTTTTCCGTTCTGTTAAACGCGGGCGTCACTATCATCGAAGCCATATCGCTTCTGAAAGGCCAAACGGAAAGCAAAAAGCTGGACGGCGTAATTGACGATATCAGCGCGCAGCTCAGGCGCGGCACGGTGCTATCGGAAGCCATGTCAGCGCATACGGACGTATTCGAAGAAATGCTCGTAAGCATGGTCAAGGTCGGCGAAGCCAGCGGCACGATGGATTCCATCATGCAGAGGCTGGCTGATTACTATGAAAGGGACAACCGGATCAGGCAAAAGATTAAGTCGGCCATGACGTATCCGATAATCCTGGCCGTTCTGACTGTGGCTGTGATCGTTCTGCTGATAGTCCAGATATTGCCCATGTTTTCGGATATCCTCGGACAGATGGGGGAAGGGCTGCCATTCCTTACTGAAGCGCTGATCGGGGTGAGCGGTTTTTTTGTCGATAATTTCCTTATTATAACGCTAGTTGTGCTTGCGGTATTGATTGCATTGAAATATTTCAGTAAATCCGCCATCGGCCGCCTGTGGATAGACGGGCTGAAACTTTCGCTGCCGGGGCTTAAAAACGTCAGTATAAAAATCATTACCGCAAGGTTTGCCAGGAGTATGAGCATATTACTGAAAAGCGGCGTCCCTATAATCAACGCCGTAGAAATTATGCAGCGGATAATCGGGAACAGGGTTGCGGAACAGCGATTCGAATCCTGTGCCCAGGCTATCAGGGAAGGCAGGGGGATTGTCGGACCGATCCGCGAGATCAGCCTCTTTCCGAACCTGCCGGTGCACATGATTTCCATTGGCGAAAACTCCGGTGAACTGGACGAAATGCTCAGTCGGACGGCGGGTTTTTTTGATCTGGAAGTGGAAGAGGCGATCGAACGCCTCACCGTGATGATCGAACCGCTTATGATAATAATCCTTGGCGCGGTCGTCGGGGTAATAATTGTTTCCGTAATGCTCCCGATGATCAGCATTATGACGTCCATATAGAACGCCGTTCATATGTTCTTTAGGCGTAATTAGCAATTAAATACGTTTTGTCAAACGCCACAGTGAACGGATATATTTGTCATTGCGGCCCACGAGCCGCAATCTGATCAGGAACATTGCGCATGCTTTTGTTTAACAGGGCCCAGCGGGCTGTCTATAAAAAAAATAAAATGTATGCCGGTACAGATGGCTTCTCGACCGGTCGTAAATTATCTGGAACAGATGGTTTTTCGACCGTCGAATTGGTGGTCGTCGTCCTTGTGATCATCGTTTTGATCGCCCTGCTGCTGCCGGCGATGAACTCGATTGTTTCAAAGACCCGTCTTTCGAATGTCATGCAGGACGCAGCCGGTATAGGCATGGCGGTGGAAACGATGAAAATACAGGGGCGCTTCGATCACTCCGATACCCGCCTTTTGGAAATAATATATTATGAATCCGGATTATTATATACAGGCCATATAAGCGATCTCCGGCCCGACGGCAGTTTTATTTACAGTAAAACGGACGGCGGGGTCACATACAGGGTGCGTTATGATTCCGAGACCGGCAGCGTCGAAGAAGCGGCGTAAAACAGGCATGCATATACTAAAATATAGCAAAAATAATGAATATCATTTCGCCCCTATGCGGGGGTTTCGGGTTGTGCGCCCTGAAAACGGCGCGGACGACGGCCCGGGCGTTGTTCTCCGAACCCGGAAACAGCCGGGCCTGCGCGCGGACAACGGCGGCTTTACCCTCATCGAGCTCATCGTCGCGCTGGCGTTGATAGCCGTCATATTCAGCGTAGCGATACCCCCCATGATGGAATACCGCGCGACTGTATATGAACGCGAAAAGCTGGCCAACGAATCGGCGATAAACGACGCCATCCGCCAATGCTACGCCCTCGAAGGGCGGTATCCGCCCGCCACGGGGGAGACCGGCCTGGACTATCTTCGCGAACACTATCAGATTATTGTCAAGACAAACGTATATGACTACGAATATAGAATTGAAAACGGAAACCCTGTTTTGACTATTGAACACCGGGGGCGATAAGGGGATGGCCGCTATTGTAAAAATACATATAGCAAACGTTCGCAAGCTATGGCGCAAGGCGATCCGCGAAGCGCCGCCTTGCGGCTTTTATCCAAAAACAGGCCATGACGCGGGCTTCTCCATAATCGAGCTCCTTATCGCGCTGACTTTGATGGCATTTATGGCCACGTCGCTGCTGACGATAATATCGACGGGCAGCGGCGCGTTCCAGCGGGTCCTCGACGAAAAAACCGCTCAGAGCGAGGCCCGTATCGCATTATCATACATAACCGTAAAGCTCCGGCAGAACAGTTCGCAGGGCAAGGTCAGTATAATTCCTTCGGATTCGCTGACAAACGCGAGGAACGTCCTGAGGATAGAAAAAGATACATATGACGAGGCCAGGGACAGTTATTTCATTTATTTCGAAGAGCCGGAAGCCGGAGGCCAGGGGCGGTTGGTGGAAAAAAATTCAACCATGCCGCGCGTCGGCGATCCGGCCGGCGCGTTCAAGATCGCCGACATTACAGATTTTTCCATATCGTATGCCAACGAAGAACAGACAATTATTAACATTTCTGTAAGCTGCGGAACGCCCGATGAACGTATAACCCGCGACGTATCCATAACGCTCCGCGCCTCTTAACAAATCCTGCAGCCATACCGTTTTTTTGATATCATTATTTCAATCTATAAAATTTATATGG
>Ga0123353_10011818_pt1 | contig 12336 bp, 10 predicted proteins | sample TergutLab28metaG_3_FD_92763 | JGI IMG/M metagenome (GOLD analysis project Ga0123353, IMG submission 92763) | Labiotermes labralis P3 segment gut microbial communities from Petit-Saut dam, French Guiana - Lab288 P3 | ecosystem: Host-associated > Arthropoda: Insects > Digestive system > Gut ... | reverse complement strand
GGTGCCGGGAGGGGCTCGTCCAGCAGGAAGACCCGCAGGAGCACGGTGTACAGCCGCGGTTGGGAGTGCGCGATCGCGTGCCCCGCGCCCTGGACGTGGACGAGGCGGGAGTCCGGCACGGTCTCGCGGTACTCCCGGGTGACCTCGGCCCTGATGCAGTCGCACTGGCCTCGCAGGATCAGCGAGGGGACGTGCACGGCGCGCAGTGCGGGTCGCGTCCCTGCGGGCGCACCCCGCGCACGTGGCGAAGGCGGTCTTCACGTCACCGGGCGCCCTGTGGGGCCGCGAGTATCCCGGGTCCAGGGCCGGCGAGCCGTGGGACGACCTCACGCCGGAGGATCACATCAGCGACCTCGCATGCGTCGCCTGCCGCACCTGACGAACGGCGTGCCGGCCGACGGGGCGCTCGGCTTCGTGCACGGCGGTGACGAGCCCGGGGACGTCGCCTTCCTGCGGTTCCTGGAGGGCGCGCTCGGCATCCACCTCGCCTGGGAGGAGACGGAGGCCGAGCTTCCGTCAGCGGCGTTCGCCTGACCCCGACACGGCGTGCGCGGCCAGGGCGCCGACAGCGGCCGTCGCGTTGTCGGGGATCGGCACCGTGCTCTCCTCGCCGCCGGGCCGCGACGGAGGGCATATTCACTCGTTATGGTGAGGAGGTCCGGCAGAAACCTTCACCGTGGGCAGCTCAGACAGCGCAGGCAGCTCGCGGTAGGAGGCGCACGCGAATACAGCGATAAGGCGTGGCTATGACTGATCGGCTGAACCTCGAAGGGCTCCGGTACGCGCAGGCGGTCGCCGAGACGAAGTCGTTCAGCGCGGCGTCCCGCGCGTACGGGGTCACCCAGCCGGCGCTGTCCAACGGGATCGCCAAGCTGGAGGAGCGCCTCGGCGGAAAGCTCTTCGACCGCTCGCCGCGGGGCGTGACCCCGACCGTGTTCGGCACCCGGCTGCTGCCGCTGATCGACCGCGCGCTGGCGTCCCTGGACGCCGTCACGGCCGAGGCCCGGCGGCTGACCGAGCCGGGCGGGCAGAAGATCTGCATGGGCGTGTCGCCGCTCATCGGCGCGCATCTGATCGCGGCCTCCTTCAACGGCGTCCGCGACCTGCCGGTGCCCCGGGACCTGGTGCTGCGCGAGGCGAACATGCGGGACCTGCGCGAGGGCCTGCGCCACGGCGACCTGGACATCATCCTGATCCCGGCGGTGCAGGCGATGCCCCGCTACGAGCACCGCGTCATCGACGTCGAACCGATCGTGGTCCTCGGCCCGGCTCCGGCCGGGCAGGCTCCCGTCGAGCTGGAGGAGGCCGGGAAGGAGCAGTTCATCCTGGTGCCCGACGCCTGCGGGCTGACGACGTTCACCACCGGGCTCTTCGCGTCCCGTGAACTGCCGCTGCGCACCTACCCCGGGGAGGCGGCCAGTTACCGGGTGCTGGAGGACTGGTCCCAGCTGGGTCTGGGCTCGGCGATGATGCCCCGATCCCGGCTCACCTCGCCCGACGTGCCTCACCGGCCCCTGGTGGACGGCGGCCGCGAGGTGCAGATCTCCTTCGAAGCGGTCTGGAGCGCCGAGTCCGCGCTCGAAGCGGACCTGAGGCGTCTCGCGGACGATCTCGCGGCCGCCCGCTAGCCATACTCGTTGGTTATGACGTGATTCATCGGGCTCCCCTACCGGCTGCCCAGGCGAGTCCCTAACTTTGCCGATGTGCGCGGGGACAACGGTTCCGCGCGATCCCGGTAGAGAGGGTTGAGTCATAACCATGGCCTATCTTGAAATCACGTTGAAGGTGGATGCCGCCAACCGCGTTCTCGCTGCGGGCATCTACGAGAAGTACCGGAAGCCGTTCCTGGACACGGTCCCCGGCGCGACGAGCAAGCAGCTCCTGGTGCGGGACGCGGACGTCCAGGTCCTGCACGGCTTCGAGACCGTGGCGGCGGCCGAGGCGTACCTGCACAGCAGCCTCTTCACCCAGGACGTGGTGGCGGGGCTGTCCCCGCTGCTGGCCGCCGACCCCGAAGTGCGGATCTACGAGACCGCCTGACCCCCCGGCGAGCCGGCCCGGCGTCCCGCCTGCCCAGGTGCCCCGGACGAAGGGGCCGGGGCCCACCTTTCACCACGGAGAGAGTGCTCGTAGATGACCGAGGACATACGCACCCTGCCCCGGCAGGACGGGACAGGGGTGCAGGCCGTGCAGAAGCGCACGGTCCGGCTGCTGGCCGCGGCCCAGATCCTCGGGGGGATCGGCGTCGGCGTGTCGGTGTCGATCGGCTCGCTGCTGGCCGAGTCGGTCGCCCGGAGCGAGACGTACGCCGGGCTGGCCCGCACCGCCACCACGGCGGGCGCCGCCCTGGCCGGCGTACCCCTCGCGCTCCTCGCCCAACGACGCGGCCGCCGCACGGCGTTGAGCAGCGGATGGCTCGCCGCGGCGGCCGGCGGAGTCGTCCTCGTCACCTCGGCCGTGACCATGTCGATCCCCCTGCTCGTCCTGGGGATGCTGCTGTTCGGTGTCGGCAGCGCGACGAACCAGCAGAGCCGCTATGCCGCCGCCGACCTGGCCCCGCCGCACCGCAGGGCCCGGGCCCTGTCCATCGTGGTGTGGTCCACGACGATCGGGTCGGTCATCGGCCCCAACCTCGCGCGGCCGGGCGCGAATGTGGCCTCCGTGCTCCATCTGCCGCCGCTGGCGGGGGCGTTCGTCCTGGCCACCCTGGGGACGGCGCTGGCGTCGCTGCTCCTGTGGGCGCGGCTGCGCCCCGACCCGCTCGTGCTCGCCCGCGAACAGCTCCAGCGCGCCGAGGGTGTCGAGCCGTCGTCCGAGCCGTCGGAGAGGGCGGACTCCCGGGAAGGCGGAGCGCCCGGGCCGAAGGGCGGCACGCTCCGGGCGGGCCTGGAACACCTCCGCCACTCGCCGCGGGCCGGGTTCGCCTTCCTGACCGTCGTCGTGGCCAACACCGTCATGGGCGCGGTGATGACGATGACGCCGGTCAGCATGTCCCAGGACGGGGCGACCCTCACCGTCGTCGGCGTCACCATCAGCGGCCACCTGCTGGGGATGTACGCGTTCTCGCCCGTCGTGGGGTGGCTCGCCGACCGGATCGGCCACCTGCCGACCGCTCTGATCGGGCAGGCCGTCTTCATCGCCTCCGCGCTCCTGTCGGGGTTCAGCCGCGGCTCGGTCGGCCTGGTGACGGCAGGACTGTTCCTCCTCGGACTGGGCTGGTCGTTCAGCCTGGTGGCCGGGTCCGCGATGCTCAGCGACGCCACTCCCGGAGGGCTCCGCCCCACCGTCCAGGGCACCACGGACACCGCCATGAACCTCGTCGCCGCCGTGGGCGCGGGCCTGGCCGGCCCCCTGATGGGCAGTGTCGGCTTCGGCGGGCTCAACGCCGTCGCGGCGCTCCTCGTCCTCCCCGTCATCGCCTTCTGGCTCATCCTCCTTCGCGGCGGGCCGGCCGTGGGGGCGTAGGTCACAACTCGCGGAAGTACACGGCCGCGGGCACCTTGACGCACCCGAGGCTCTCGTACAGCGCCCTGGCCGGAGCGTGGAACTCGTCGCCGCCGGTCCCGATCTCGACGTAGACGGCGCCGCGGGCACGCATGTCGCCGAAGGCGTGTTCGCACAGCTCGGTGCCCAGGTGGCGGCCGCGGTGCTGTGCGTCGACGGCCAGGATCTCGATGCGCCCGCGGCCGCGCGAGTGGTCGATCTCCCATCCCACGTAGCCCGCGATCACGCCGCCGGCGTCCGCGACGGCGACGTACCTGTGGTGGTCGGGGTCGTGCAGGGTGGCGAGGAGGGCGTGGTAGTCCTCGCGCCACCGGCCGTGCTGCCGCGTGAAGACGACCTCGCCGGCCAGCGGCCGGAAGGACTCCTCGTAGAACGGCCCGAACGTCTCGACGGTGAGCTGGGTCAGCCGCGCACGGTCACGTGGCTCGAAGCTGCGGATGAGCATGGAATGCGCCTCTCGCTGAGGGCCGACAGCCGGAGAAAAAACAGGCATCGACGGGCCCACCCGCACCGGAGGTGCGGCCGGCGGGTGAGCCCCTCAGTCGCGGCTGCGCCAGGCGGCGGGACATTCCATGCCCGCCACGTTACCCGAGCGCCTCCGAGGCGCGCGGCGGTCCTGCGCACGGACGCGGGCCTGCGGGGTCGGCCAACGGCAACGCCCCTGCCGCTGGGTTCACTTGCCGAAGCCGACGTGGTAGCCGACGGGGTCGACGTAGACGTCGGGAGCGTTGCCGCTGGGGGCGGCGACGGTGATGTCCTGGTGGCCGAGGTTCACGATCTCCGAGACGGTCTCGTTGGGCGGGGTGACGGAGAGCCTGGTGTAGGTCTTGCCGGAGCCGCTGGTGTCCGGGATGTAGCGGAGCAGGAAGCGGGTCTCCTCGCCGGGCGCGATGGTGACGGTGGAGGCGGAGGCGTCGGTGCGTGCGGCGTCGGGCCCGGTGTCACCCAGGCCGTCGGGGCCCACCAGCTGGACGCCGGGGAAGCCGTGCATGCTGCACGTGCCGGAGCCCGTGTTCTTCAGGTTGACGACGATCTCGTTCTTGACTCCCGCGGAGGCGGCGCTGAAGCCGAGGGCGTCGGTCCGGCACATGGAGCCGGACGCCTTGGACGCGGTCGGGGCGGCGGACCGGCCGCCCGTGCTTGAGCCGGTGCCGGAGCCATTCCCGGTGCCGGTGCCGGAGCCGTCGGCGGAACCGGTGCTGGACCCGCTGGACGAGCCGGACGAGGAGGAATCCGACGTCGGGCTCTGGCCGCCGGTGGAGGTGCTCGTGGCGGCGGGCGCGCTGCTGTCGGCGGCCGCGCTCGATCCCTCGCTGCCGTTGCACGCGGTCAGCGAGAGGCCGGCAGCGGTCACGACGAGGGCGAGGGCGGGGATCTTCTTGAGGCGCATCGGTACTCCGGCGAAGTGGTGTCGTCCGGCTCACTCGGGCTGAGCGGACCGTGATCGTCTTCTGGGACACCCGCTTCCCGGCGGCCAGTTGCGGCCGGAGTTCACCCAGGACACCCCTGTGACATGTGAGTCGACGGGCCGTGACAGAGATCAACACGGCCGGCGCGCAGGTGCTCAGCCGTGCTGGGCGGCACGGAACCGCGGCAGCCAGACGGGGTTCTCGCCCGGTAGGCCGCCGGCTCCGTCCCGCACGGTGCGCGGGCAGAACAGGCTGTTGAGCACCCACGGCGTCTTGTCCGGGCCGAAGTCCGCCGCCCCGCCCCGGTCCTGGGTGATGCCGTAGCCGGCCACCGCCAGCCGCCCGGTCGCGCGGAAGGCCGCGATCTGCTCCGTCAGGTAGTCGCGGTGGGCCTGCAGCCAGGACGCGGTGGCCAGGAAGTCGTTCCACTCGTCCTGAGCGAACCGTTGCCGGGTCGCGGCTTCGAGGACCTGCCAGACCGGTGTGCCGCGCGCGAAGCCGCGGCGGGCGGCGAAGCCGGGATCGACCGGGTCCTTCAGATGCCGCTTCCACAGCTTCACCAGCGAGAACTCCGTGGCCAGGAAGTGCTGGTCGGGTCGCAGCCGGGCCAGCACGTAGTCGGTGTACCTCTTCGCGTCGACCGTCGACGCCACGTGCGGGTGGGTGTCCACACCGGCCAGCCCCGCCGTCCGGGCGGCGAACCGCACCCAGCGGTCCGCGGAAACTGGCACGGGTTCTTGTGAGTTCCTTGTGACCGGCGCGGCAGCAGAACCGCCCCGGCAGCGGAGGCGTCCTCGGCTGCGCGGCGCCGTAGCGCCGCACCGTAGCGGCGCGCCGCACCGTCGATGTGGAGGAACGATGAGACGAACCGCTCTCGCGAGCGCCGGTGCCGCCGTCCTGCTGGCGCTGCCGTCCTGCGCCTCCCACACCGGCGACAGCGACGACAGCCGCCGCGACTACGTCACGCTGATGCGGCGGACGACCCACGGAGTGCACTGGCAACTGGACGCGTGGGAGAGCGATCAGGGCTTGTGCCTGGCGATCGACGGGCCGGCAGGGCCCTCGGGCCCGGAGAACACCGGCGCACCGGGCGCTCAGGGAAGCGGCGCCTGCGCGTTCGGCGCCCCCACGAAGAAGAACCCGGACAACGCGTGGTGGTTCGCCGGCTCCGAGCCCGGCCTCCCCGAAGGAGCGGCGACGATCAGCTACGGGCCGGTGCCGCCGCAGACGGCCCGCGTCCAGGTCGCCACCCACCTGAGCGTCCCTGCCGTCCTGCTGCCCTCCGGGCACCACCTCCCCCGCGCACGGGTCTGGTGGGCCCTCTCCACCCCCGGCACCGCCGGCGGCACGCCCCTGGCCGGCCCGCGCGCGTTCACCGCGGCCGGGCACCCCGTGCCCCTGCGCCCCTACTGACGCCAGGCGCCAGAGCCAGAGCCAGCGCCGGTACCGATATCGATACCGGCGCCAGGACCGGCCCCTTTCCCCCGCCGGAGACCCAGCCGGCGCCCCGGCACCCGCCGATGTGGCGTCGGTCTCGTTCCGGGCGCCGGGCGCGACCCGGAGGACGCGGCAAGTGCCGGGCGGCGGGCACGAGTTGCGTCGTGGCTGGTCAGTGCGCGATGTCGCTCGTGCGAGTGACGGCCGTCGTGTCGTGTCGCCGTGCCCGGGACAGGGCTGTACGCTGCGATTCGAACGAACGTGCGATCCGTTTTGTACAGGAATAGCATGAAATGGGGTGGAGTGATGGAGGTGCGGTATGGCGGGCTACGCCCATCTGCACGTCGCGTCCGGTTACTCCGCCCGGTACGGCGCCTCCCACCCGGAGCAGCTGGTCCAGCGGGCCGCCGAGCGCGGGATGGACACCCTGGCGCTGACCGACCGGGACACCGTGACCGGCACCGTGCGCTTCGCGCAGGCCTGCGCGGCCGCCGGGGTGCGGCCGGTCTTCGGGATCGACCTGGCGGTGGAGCCTGTGGTGCCGGGCGCGCCGGCGCCGCGCCGCCGCACCCCGGACCGCGGCGGTGCGCACGTGATCGAGCCGGCGCTGCGGTTCACGCTGCTCGCGCGCGACGGTGCGGGCTGGGCCCGGCTGTGCCGGATCACGTCGGCCGCGCATGACGGCACCGCCCGGCAGGCCCGGCCGGTGCAGGTCGGGTGGCAGGCGCTGCGGGAACTCGGCGGGCAGGGGCTGATCGTGCTGCTGGGGCCGATGTCGGAGCCGGCCAGGGCGCTGGCCGCGGGCCGGGAGGACCAGGCCGTGCAACTGCTGGCGCCGTGGCGCGAGGTGTTCGGGGAGGGGGTGCGGCTGGAGGTGGTCTGCCACGACGCGGCCGGCACCGGTCCCGGGTCGCTGCGGCTGGCCGCGCGCACGCTGGCGCTGGCCGACCGCGCCCGGGTCCCGGCCGTGCTGACCAACGCGGTCCGCTACGCCGATCCGGCGCACCACCGGCTCGCCGACGTGCTCGACGCCGCGCGCCTGCTGCGCCCGGCCGACCCGCGGCGCCTGGATTCCGGGCGGCGCTGGCTGGCCGGCCCGGAGCAGATGACCGCGATCGCCCGGCGGGTGGTGGAGTGCGCCGGGATGGGCGAGCGCCGTGTCGGCCGGCTGCTGGCCGACACGTCCGCGGCCGCGGACGCCTGCCGCGCCGATCCGAAGCAGGATCTGGGGATCGGCTCGCGGCACTTCCCCGAGGCCTCCGTGGTGGGCGCGGCCCCGGGCCCGGACGGCGCCAACCGGCTGCTGCGCGAGCGGAGCCTGGCCGGTCTGGCCGACCGCGGCCTGGACCGCGACCGGGCGGCGACGGACCGCCTGGACTACGAACTGGACGTGGTGGCGCACCTGGACTACGCGCCGTACTTCCTCGCCGTCGGCCAGGTCGTCGCCGACATCAGGGAGTCGGGGATCCGCGTCGCCGCCCGCGGCTCCGGGGCGGGCAGCATGATCTGCCACGCCCTGAAGATCGCCACCGCCAACCCGATCGAGCACCACCTGCTCTTCGAGCGGTTCCTGTCCGTGCGCCGGAACTCCTTCCCCGACATCGACCTCGACGTGGAGAGCGAGCGGCGGCTGGAGTGCTACGACGCGATCTTCGAGCGCTTCGGCCGGCGGCGGGTCGGGGTCACCGCGATGCCCGAGACCTACCGGGCGCGCCACGCGCTGCGGGACACCGCACTCGCGCTGGGCATCGCCCCGTACGAGGCCGACCGCATTGCAAAATCGTTTCCTCACATCCGGGCCTGCGACATCCGCAGCGCCCTGGCCGAGCTCCCCGAACTGCGCGGCCTCGCGGCCGAGGCGGGCACGGGGAGGTTCGGGCCGCTGTTCGAGCTGGCCGAGGGCCTGGACGCGCTGGTGCGCGGCATGGCGATGCACCCGTGCGGGGTGATCATCTCCGACGCGACCCTGCTGGACCGGCTGCCGGTGCAGCCCACCCCGCAGGGCGACTACCCGATGCTGCAGGCCGCCAAGGAAGAGGTGGAGATCCAGGGCAACCTCAAGCTCGACGTCCTCGGGGTGCGGATGCAGTCGGCGATGGCCCATGCCGTCGACGAGATCGAGCGGGTCACCGGCGAGCGCATCGACCTCGACGACCAGGCGCAGGTCCCGCTGGACGACTTCTTCGCGTTCAAGCTGATCCAGGAGAGCCGGACGATCGGGCTGTTCCAGCTGGAGTCGCCCGGCCAGCAGGACCTGCTGTCGCGGCTGCAGCCCCGCGACCCCCAGGACGTCATCGCCGACATCTCGCTGTTCCGGCCGGGCCCGGTGGCCGGCGGGATGCCCGAGCGGTACATCGCGGCCCGGCACGGCGCGCAGCCCAGCTACGCGCACCCGAATCTGGAGCCGGTGCTCCGGGACACCTACGGGGTGACGATCTGGCACGAGCAGATCATCGCCACCTTCGCGGTGATGACCGGCTGCGACCGGGCGGCCGGCGAGGTCGCGCGCCGCGCGCTCGCCGACGCCGAGCGGATGCCGAGGATCGAGGCCTGGTTCCACGCGACGTCGGCCGCCCGCGGCTACAGCCAGGAGGTGCGCGACCAGGTCTGGAAGACCATCGCCGCGTTCGGCGCCTACGGCTTCTGCCGCGCGCACGCCGTCGCGTTCGCGGTGCCCGCCCTGCAGTCGGCCTGGCTCAAGGCCCACCACCCGGCCGCCCTGCTCGCCGGGCTGCTCCAGGCCGACCCCGGAATGTGGCCGCCGCGGGTCATCGTCGCGGACTTCCGCCGGCACGGTGTGCCGGTGCTGCCGGTCGACGTCAACGCCTCCACCGTCGACTACCGCGTGGAGGCGTCGACGGGCAGCACTGGCACCGACCCGCGGCCGGGTGTGCGGCTGGCGCTGTCCGGGGTGCGCGGCATCACCGAGCAGGAGGGCCTGCGGATCCAGGACGGCCGGCCCTACCGGTCGCTGTCGGACTTCTGGCAGCGGGCCCATCCGTCGCGGCCGCTGGCCGAACGGCTCGCCGAGATCGGCGCGCTGGACTGCCTGCGCCCGGACGGGGCGACCCGCAGGGACCTGCTGCTGCAGATCGCCGAACTGCACCGCCAGTCCAAGGCGCGGGCCGCCGGCCACGGCCAGGTCCCCCTCAGGACCGGCCCGGTGGGGGCGGGCGAGCCGAGCGGCCTGCCGGAGATGAGCCGCCGCGAGACCGTCGGCGCGCAGCTGCAGATCCTCGGTGTGGACGTCGACCACCACCTCATGGAGCACCACTACCGGCTGCTCCGCGAGATCGGCGCGACCGACGCCGTGCACCTGCAACGCCTGCACCGCGGGCAGCAGGTCCTCGTGGCCGGTGTCCGCTCGGCGACCCAGACCCCGCCGATCGCTTCGGGGAAGCGCGTGATCTTCGTGACCCTGGAGGACGGCAGCGGCCTGGTCGACCTGGCGTTCTTCGACGACTCCCACGAGGCGTGCGCCCACACCGTCTTCCACTCCGGTCTGCTGCTGGTCCGCGGCACGGTCGAGGTCCGCGGCCGCCGCCGCACCGTCGTCGGCGAGATGGCCTGGGACCTGGACGCGGTCGCCGGGGTGCGCCGGGACCGCGGGCCGGAGGCCGCGCTGGAGCTGCTCGGCCAGGACACCCCGCAGCCCACGCCGGCGCAGCCCGAACGCACCCTCACCGACCCGACCACGGGCGCCCGGATGCACCCGTACAGCGATCTGCAGCCCGCCGGGACCCGGTCGGCCGACGTGCGCCGGCTCGGGCACCGCAGCCCGGGGAGCGCCGGATGAGCGCCACCCCCAGGTTCGTCGCGCACCTGCACCTGCACGGGCCGCTCACCGCGGACCGCTACGAGGAGGTCCTGGACCTGCTCACCGGGATCACCCCGAAGGTCGCCGCGGTCCCGCCCGACGCGGTCCAGCTCGATCTCACCGGCGCCCTGCGCTACTTCGACCGCGACCCGTACGAACTCCTCCAGCTGGCGCGGCTGCGGATCGTCGCGCTGTACGGGATCGAGACCAGTGCCGGCCTCGGCCCGAACCGGATGGTCGCCGCGATGGCGGCGGCCTCCGCGGCGCCGGGACGCACCGTGCACGTCGGCAGCCGCCCGGACGCCGCGGCGGCGTGGCTGCGACCCCGGCCGGTCGCCGCCCTGCCCGGCGTGGGCAAGGCCACCGCGACCTCCCTGGCACGCTACGGGCTGCACACCATCGGCCAGATCGCCGACCTCCCGCCGGCCACCCTGCAGCGGATCCTCGGCGCCGGCCCCGCCCGGGCCCTGGCCGACCGCGCCCGCGGCATCGACGTCCAGCCCGTGGCCCCGCACGCGCCCGCCGAACGGCTCTCCGCCGACCACGTCCTCGACCGCGACTGCCTCGACCCGGCGCAGCACCACGCCGCGGTCCTCGCGCTGGCCGAGCAGATCGGCATCCGCCTGCGCGACGCCCGCCAGGTCACCGGCACGCTCACCCTGACGGTCCGCTACGCCGACCGCTCCAGCAGCACCCGCACCCGCCGCCTGCCCGAACCCACCGCCCACTCCCCCGCCCTGGCCGCCACGGCCCTCGGCATGCTCGCCTCCCTCGGCCTGCAACGCGCCCGCGTCCGGGCCTACGCGCTCCGCGCGGAGCACCTCGCGGACCAGGACACCGCCCACCACCAGTTGCTCCTGGACCCCGCGGACGAACGCGCCCGCGCCGCCGAAGCCGCCTCCGACCGCGCCCGCCGCAAGTTCGGCCCCGCCGCGGTCCGCCCCGGCACCCTGGCCAACCACCGGACCGGACCCGGCGGTTGAGGGCCCGCGCGGGTCCGGCGCGCGCGGACCGCTACCGTGCACGACGGCGGTTCATCAGGGGGTGGGGATGGCGGCATCGCAGGACGAGCTCGACGGCGCACTCGTCGCGGCTGTGACGGGCAGGGACGTCGACGCGGTCAAGGACCGCCTGGCGGAGGGGGCCGATCCGAACGCCCCGGGCCCCGACGGCCTTCCGCTGCTCTGCACCGCCGTGGCCGGCTTCGACCACGACACGGCGCTGGCCCTCACCGAGGGCGGCGCCGACGCCGGCGCCGCGCTGCCGGACGGCACGACACCGCTCGTGCGGGCCGTCGACCTCGGCTCGCCGACGGTCGTCATGTCGCTGCTCGGCGACGCGCCGCGGCAGCGTCTCGGCGACGCCGAGCAGAAGCGGCTGCTCGACCTGGCGCGGCACTGGGACGCGACCGGAGCGGAGGAGGAACTGCGCCGGCGCACCGGGGACGCCGGGCCCGCGACCCGGCGCACCGTGGAAGATCTCGGGTTCGACCGCGTCGAGGAGGTCTCGCTCGGCGGGCTCACGGTCCGGGCGGGGCACAGCGGCGTCCTCACCCTGCTGCAGGCGGCGTTCGACGTGCTGCCGCCCGTGGCGGAACTCGCCGCCCGCGCGGTGCGGTACCCGGACGAGACCCACGTCAACTGGTCCGAGGTCACCCACGCGCTGTCCCGGCTCAGGAGCCCGGAGGTCCGTTCCGCCCTGGCAACCCTGCGCGACCACCCCGACCCCCTGAACCGGCTGTTCCTCGCGGACGTCCTGTGGGGACGCGTCCACTGGGAGGGCATGCACGGCCGGCCCGTCCCCGAGGACCTGGACTTCCTGGCCTCGTGGGCCCTGGAGGAGCCGGACGGCCGCGTCCTCGCCAGGATCCTGGACTGCTGCACCAACGCGGTCCACCCCGCCCAGGAGTCCCTCGGCCTGCGGCTGATGACCCACCCCGACCCGCGGGTACGCCGCGAAGTGCCGTACTGCTGGATCGGGGACGGCAATCCGCCGAGCCAGGCCGCCACCGGCGCCCTTCTCGTCATGGCCCGCGACCCCGACACAGAGGTGCGCGCGGTCGTGGCACAGTGCTTCAGCAGCCGGCACGACCTCGGCCCCGCCGTCCGGGAGGCGCTGCTCACCCTGATCCAGGACCCCGAGCCGGGCGTGCGGGCCCGTGCCGCCGCC
>Ga0123353_10011817_pt1 | contig 12337 bp, 7 predicted proteins | sample TergutLab28metaG_3_FD_92763 | JGI IMG/M metagenome (GOLD analysis project Ga0123353, IMG submission 92763) | Labiotermes labralis P3 segment gut microbial communities from Petit-Saut dam, French Guiana - Lab288 P3 | ecosystem: Host-associated > Arthropoda: Insects > Digestive system > Gut ... | reverse complement strand
TTCAAATAATGTTCAGTTTTGGTATCGATTGTGTCCTTGGCTGATATGTCTCAAAATACTTCAATCTGCCCTACACATATCACACTGTTGTGTTTATCAGTATGCATATTTGCTGAATTCAAAACGAGCATACTGTGTGTATGTACAGATATGAGTTATCAGTCTTTAACAGTAAAGGGATTTTGTAGGGATGAATTTTATTTAATAATATATCAAATACTATGTCTGAAAGACTGGTTCACAGTAAAATTTAATTTCAAAAAGTACAGGATAATATGCTAAATGTAATTTTGAAAAGCTGAAACCAGTACCTATGTTGGAAGGTTTGAGGATCTCATGGCATTGCCTATGTATATTGCTGTATTCTGTGATGTGATATATAGTCTGCTAGCATGTAATACACCTGAAGACAGTCTTCATGAACTGATACAGATTGGTGAAGGTGAAGAAGTGGTAAGAGAATAGACAGTTGGTTCAACCACTGAGTATGTTAGTGTGGCTTCTGTTTTCTGGGCATTGTCTCACCCAAAAAGTTCATCATGGCAATGATTATTTGTCGTCATTTGGACTATAATTTTGCCTGTTTTTTTGTGTGGGTATGAATATTTGTCTTGCACATTAAGGGAAGAACATACATTGGCTCTGTGTGAGACTAGGGTGTGGAGGAGAATGTTTGAACATGAGACAGGAAGTTACAGGAAGCTGGAGAAAAATACATAGTCAGGAGGTCATAACGTGTATGCCAAATACTATTAGGATTATCAAATCAAGGCAGCAGAGATGTATAGGCACGTAGCAAGCGTAGGAGATGTAGGGTACACTAGTTTGAAATTCAGAAGAGAAGCGAGCACTCAAAAGACATGGGTGAAATAAAATGGATCTTAAAAAATAGAGTGATGGGGTATTGGCTGGATGGATTCATGTAGCTTAAGATAGGGACTGGTGGTGGAATGTGCATACAGTGGTGAACCTTCAAAGTACACAGAGGGCAGGAAATTTCTTGATACATTGAACAACTAATGACTTATCAAAAGAGGTTCTACTACATGGAATAGTTACTAACTTAAGCTCTACACAGCAACTGAGTTATTCTCACTTTCTCTGATTTACAACATGGCCAACTATCTGAGCTTCTGAGGTCAAAGCAACACTAACACCACTTCATGTAGGATCATAATATTTTGTGTGGTAATAGACTTAAAAGAAATATACAAATCTTGGGCATTCCGACTTCATACAGAACAATAAACAATACTAAATTTATGTTATTGGGTTTGTTTATCACATACAGGTATACTGTATATTAATTTGCCAGAGAATAGGCGAATGTGATTTGAATGTCAACAGGTGCGATGTACAACTGTTTGAGGAATACTAGGTGTGCTGTACTTCAGTTTTGTTTCTTCTGCACATTACATAGTGTTACATTACCCTACTGGGCAGCATTCACTGTGTTACATGATCAAACAAATACCATTCTGAATGAAGATCATCCTATATGTTATGGCTACAAAGAATACAGACAAGTACGTGTAACTCAGAAACTGTACAGCTTACAAATATTCTTTTTATTTCTTCCCCCACTTGTGTGTGATACAGTATTTCACACTAAATATTGCTGATATCAGGATGGTTAGTGAATAATGAATTGGCAAGAATTTTTTGGGAAGCAGTCATGGCCTAATTAAGATACTATCTTGGCATTTGTGTGAAGGGACTGAACATTTTCCTGGCTGTCATTCAAACCTAGCAACTCCAAGATACAAGTGCAAAGAACATTACTGTTACTCCAACTTGTTCAGGATATTCTGTTAAATTTGGTCCTCCTGTTAACTAATTGTGTCTGCTGTTGCATCAAATTTGTTATCATGTATTGGGTTCATTCAGAAACTTGTAAACCCAAGTTTCTTGCAAGTGGTCATATGCAATATCAAAATGATTGTATGTAGCACACATTCAGTGATTTTGATGAGAACTGTGTGATAAACTGTTGTAGCATCTTTTTATGCTATTATTCCAGCATTTCTCCTGAGAAACTTGGGGAAGCTAATGCAAGTGGATAGCTCGTCATTCATTAGATAGTGTACACTGAACTAATTCATGCGAGGCAATGGATGGTAATAGAAACTGTTGCTTTTGTGGAATTCTTTTTTTTTTTTCGTTTTATCATGAAGGTGGGGGTGTTGGTAGTGGTAGTAATGTCATCATCTTCCCAGTCCCTCTTGGTGTGTAGGCTCTGCAATGTTTTGCAGTTGTGTATGTTGCAGTCTTTTTAATTGTTTCTTAGATTGTCCAACATTTTCTTGTCAACTCGGCTAGTACAGAAATGGTCACTTTGGATCACTAACTATTGTTCATTCCATTAGTCCTTATACGGAAACATTTATTCATAATATTGAATTTATTTATTCCTTCGTTAGTATATGGTCTCTTCATGTGCACCTGGAATGAAAATATCTTGTCTGTTTGAATCATAATTTCAGGTAGAATCTATAACTTCAGCTGTTTGTCATGTTTTTAAAATCGCTTGAATTGTGTGACAGATCTGAAGAGATGTTAGGCTTTGTGGTCATTTAATGAATTTTATGATCTTATACATGTTTGTTTTTAGACGTGTTCACGACATTGCAAAAAGCATCTATTAGCTTTGTCATGTCTGTCTGTCCACATGGAACATCTTGGCTCCCACTGGACAGATTTTCGTGAAATTGGATATTTGAGGCTTGTTCGAATATCTGCCAAGAAAATTAAAGTTTCTTTAGAATCTAACAAGGATAACAGGTACTTTTTGTGCAGACCTATGCACATTTATGATAATATCAATCTGAATTCTTTTTAGGGTGGGAAATGTTATAGTCAAAGGTTGTAGAGAAAATCAAAATACACACTGTATCTTCAATAAATGTTTTCCACAAACCATGTTCTTTATGATATAGTGTGGGAAAAAAGCAAAATACGTTGTTGCATTTCCACTGCAACAATGGTTACATGAACACACCAAATCATTACGTTGTATGTACATTGCATATATTTATAAGACCTTCTTCAGGCATGTGGGAAATGGAGCCTGATATATCACTACTTTAATATTTTTATTCATATTGTCAATTTTCTGTGATAAATAGGAATAGAAATATTTTAAAGTTGTAATTAAAATGTATCCAGTAGTATATAATATCACTGCATTTTAAATACTCGTATTACCTGTCTAACTACATTTGTTTACAGACAACAAAGGCCAGAAATGCAAAACTGTCCATACCTGGAAGGTAACCAGTTTTGCACTGACCAACAATACTCACTTCCTCTTACTGAGTATGAATAAGATTTGCTGGGGAGATGGATTCCTGCTTTTTATATTCCTGAAACAAACATGTGAATGTATGTGACTCTGAGCAACACTTAAATTCTTCATCATACATTTAGATAGCTTTTTATTTACATACTGATAAAAATATACACCAAAATTCTGGCCTCTGTACTCTGTAACACTACATTCTGTGTACAGGTTTTTGTTTTTAATGGTACAATTAAATATATTGAAAGAATCACAGCCCAAATCAGTATGATATGGAAACTGTGTTCAAGTCGCTTCAACAAGAAATGTGTGCTTGATGTTACCATATAACCTTCTACTTGTTTATATTGTTCCATGTTTTATGGGCTGTGGCATAGAGAATAAGTTTTGTTTATTTACTTGTGACCTATCTACTGCTGAATAGGCTGAAGTATAAATGATCTCATATTATTATTAGTAGTAGTAGTAGTAGTACACAGAGTACTATATGTAATTTTATCTTAGTGTAAAGTGTATTTGTATGTATATATAATATAGACTGGGCTGGTGTTGTGGTAAAGCAATGTTTGGACAATATATTGTTGTCCTAGGCCTTCCTGTATGTTGTCTTCTGGGGCAAATTAGTGTGAGGTCATTGAGAGGGCCACTCATGTTTCAAGTTACATGTGGACCCTCTCAGACAGATACTGAAGAATTCTATAGAGGTGATAAGAGAAGTTGTTGAAATCTCATAAATATACATACATAGATGTTACTTGTGAAAAGTGATTTATTATTACAATTTCTTCTTTTACTTTTTACTGCCCCTCATTTATTAGGTCAGAGGGGAGATATTATTAAAGTACCTGGTAACATCAGTAACGCTATGTAACACCAAGGCATAGGGTCGTCATTAGAAATTGTAGGTGTCAGTGGATCAAAAAATATCCTGCTTTTGTACCTAGATGTTCATCACTGTATTCACAAAAGCATATTTTTAGATCCTGTTCTGAAGCAGCTGAATTTAGCCAAAACCTTCATATGCTATTACCTTACAGTTCATTCCTTTAACACTGTATGTATAATTTAGGAGCTTGGGTAGCTCACTTGGTGAGCAACTAGGCTACAGGCTGGACATCGGAGGAATTGTGATTGAATTCTTGCCAGGGGAAAGAATTTGCTTTTTTCCAAAGAATCCAAACTGGCTTTGGGGCCCACCCAGTCTGTTATTCAGTTGGTTGGGAGTAAAAGATGCTACAGTGTGAAGCTGACTGCTTGCCTCCATTTAATGTTGAGTTTAAGAATGTATGGAGCTATTCCTCCATGCCCCCTTATTACTTCATGGTGTGCACAGGGACAACTTATAACATATTGCCTATCTTAATAATATTAGCCTCCCACATCTCTGGTTTAGGGAGCCTTGTCAGAAATCTGTAAAACAGTTTTGGTATGAATATGGACCAGAACGAGTACTTTAAATCATAGACTAGTTTGAAATGAAATATTCTCATATATGCAGTTTATATAGGACAGCAACATTTTTAGTAATTTAGTATTTGCAGGGTGGTAAAGTCCAGTAATATTTATAGGAGGCCACATGTGAATTACCCTTTATGTCTGAATGTCAAAGCATTGTCCCATCCAGATGAAGGCATGGGCATTTCAAACAAAAATAACTCCAGCTCTCAGCAGGTATATTGGGATTTAGAGGCTGGATGGTGAAGGGTTACTTAAGGGATTGTCAGTTGTCATGCCAGGTCTGAAACCTCCAAAATATGAACTTTTGGTATGCTACTATTCTCCTCATAAAGGGAGTTGGATATAGGGCATTAAGGATTTTTAATCTGGTTGGATGGAGTATTTTGGTGGTCAGGCTTTGTAGTGGGTTCTTTTTAATCTTGGTAGGGTCAATCAGTGGTTCCAGTATAATAGTTTAAGGTTTTTTTAGCCTTTTTTTGTTATTGGTATTGTTATTTTGTTGTTTTTTTTTTGTGCTTTGTTGTTCGTGTATATAATGATGAATGGTATGGAATATTATTTTAAAGTGTGAAGCAATCAGGACAACAAGTATTGAGAGTAAGGACAGCAATGAGTTGGATGCAATAAATATTGGGCTGTTTTGTTTCATTTCAGCAAAAGGCAAATGCCACTGATACATAACACTGGCCCAGGTTTCAGAAGCTTCTGTTCTTGAACAGGTAAAAAATTGTAGTAACATTCATATGGAATTGGCTATAGCCACATTCAATTGCAACATTTAGTGTTCTAGAAAGCTATGAACTGCTGTGATGTAATTTAATTAATATGGTGCCATTGTGAACTTTATTGCTGCTATTGTGTCTATGATATGTACAGTATACTGATAACGTTCTCAGCATGTTTTAACCTGTACTGCTGCATAAATATTAACATACATACATTATGTTACAGCACATTATGTAACAATTTCACAACCTGTGTTGTTGTAAGAGAAAATGAAATGATCGCTGCTTTTCAAAGTCAAACCCAAAATTAACCTCTGGTTTCTAAGCAGTTTTTGATACATGTATTTTCCTGATAAGTGTCTTTGTTTTTTCAGTATATTTTTCTCCAAAAAGAGAGAAATTTGGTTTATGATATGCCATGTTGCCTTTGTATATGCGTGTGTCACCCATTTCAACCTTGGAACCTTTCAGTCAGCCTGTATGAAACCTTGTATAAATATTATGCCATTGGAGGGAATCCACAGCTCCATACATTTGAATATTGATAGATGACATCCCATTGTGTTGACAGTGTGGTGTTTTCTAATAAAAGGTAGGCAGGACAACACAATTTTGATTTATCAGTAAAATGAACTGTCCTTGTAGCAATAAAGCTACATGTTTCAGCTTTCTAAAAAGCCATTATCAGGCCACTGCTATATAAATATAAATTAAAAAAATATGAATTAAAGTAATAATAATTATATATATATGTATATATTTTTTTTCTGCAGTCAGTGATGACAGCATAGTGGACACATAAACTTGTGAGGTTGGAGTGACGTAGCACCTCTTACTTCATAGTTCTGAGAGTATTATTCACAGAAATAATATAAAAGAATAATTATACTACCAGGCATGCAGGACTATAAATCTTTGTAACAACAAATAGGCCTTATGCTTTCTGCTTAGGTCACCTGTACGTTGTCTCTCCAAATGTTGAAGAACCAGTATACGGATTTAAAAAAAAAACTTGGTATGAACATCATGCTACTGGGAAGTTACATTTATATTTTCCCCATTTCATGCTGGGCAGTTATAATGACATGGTGACCACACAAACTGCCAAGCATGAGTGACAGCAGCACCGCATAATGAGAGGTCCAAAAGTGTTGTTTTGTAACATATGTTTGAAAAATACTGAAGGTAATTGTTTTGTAAAATGTAAAGTAACAGATGACACACATTTTTAGTCATTTCTCATTATGCATATACTACTTATAATTTCTAATGTTTGCAAACTCAAGTTTTGCCTTTGGCACACAGGCAGCTGTAATGATCACCCCGTGTTGTCTATGTTGACGGCACATTGAACCAGCTTTTGCTCGGTTTAGAGTTCAGATGACATGTTCAAACGTTACATTACTAAATGGCCATTGAACTCGTCAATATATTCTTTAATTATGCCTAACTGAGTAACATTTTTAATAATTATTCTACAGTCACGTGAATGGAGTCTATTGCATATCTCTCAACTCTTATAATTCAAGTTCTACTCACTGACAGGAAAGATACTATTTAATTCAATATAAAGATCAATCAGTTCTTTTTAGACATGAAACAATTATATGATAATGTAGCACACAAACAGCAGGCACAGGGTTCCTGGAATGGAAGCGACGTTTGTTTAGAAAAGTATGTGAAATACCAGAATTTAGGATGGAGTTTCAGGTTGTGACTTTATTCTACTATGTATTGTAGCATCTTTCATTTTCAAAAAACATTAATGGTGTTTTAAATAAACACTAATAATAAACCACCTGTTCTGTCTTTGCTCTGAAAAGATTTGATGGTATAAAGCTATTACTAATTACAGGCTCAGTGTCAACCTGGCTATGAAAGTGACCTAAATTGTTGACAAGTTTAGGAGCAGTGCAAGTGCTACTACCTCTGTTAAAGTAACTACATTTTAAGACTAAAGCTGTTTATGTGTTGAAGTCTTTAATAAAGAAATCTGCCGTGGACTTTATCAGTACACTGTATCTGTGTGTTGCAGGAATTTATTTGTAGCTTTTTTGCAATAATGTAGAATAAAAGTAATACAGTCAATTTTATAAGAAGAGTTTCATAATATGTAGGTAAATACATAAAAGAAGACACCAGATATAAGTGTCCTCAGTAGAATTTTAGTGTATCAAAATGGTAATAAAAAATGTATGCTGCATCTTTATTATAATCAGGTCCCTGTTTGATGGCACTGTTTTACAGCTGGTTCATATTCCAGCCAAGAACTGTGTATCAGCATACTGCCAGTGCACCAAACAATTCTGACTGTGAGTCTCTTTTCCTTAGAGGACCAGCAAACACATTTTTAGAAGACAGAAAAAGCGCTGGTATTAGTAATAAACAATTACTGTGCTTTTTTGAAACTTATTAGTATGCTTGATCTAAAACAAGGTTTTTTGGTATTTATTTTTATTTTTATATACACACACACACACACATATATATATATATATATATATATATATATATAATTAATTTTTATGTGAATTGTTATGTTTTTTGCTGTGATAATAGATGAGCTTAATATAAAATTCCTGCCAAATTACAGTTTCACAACATAATTCACTCTTTTTTTAAACCATGTTGCAGCTGCCACATGTATAACACATTGTAGTTTTGTGAAATGTATAGAGATGTATTTAAATTGTAAGCTGTTTTAATGTAGTTCTTGCCATTACAGCCAAGAAAATAAAGCAGTTGGTCAAACATGATCCATCTTTCTTAATTCTGTACCTGCAAACATGGCAAAGGAAGGTCACAAACCTTAGACATAGTCTAACGGTGTTGAAAATGTTTGGACCTAAGACAGTTGAAGTAGCAGCAGGCTGGAGAAAAATAGCACTGGGAAGAGCTCCATTAACTTCACTCATAAACAAATTTTATTAGGATGGTCAATTACGGAGGATTAGTGGTGCAGATCATGTGATCCACATGTACACAAAATTTTGGTAGGAAAACATGAAAGAATGAAATTATTTGGAACACCTAGACATAGATGGGAGGATACTATTGAAATGATCTCAAAGAAATAGGTGTGAAGAGTGCAGAGTAGATTCATACAGCTCAGAACAGGGACCAGTTTCAAGCTCTTGTGCACATAATAATAACCCCTGGGGTCCACGAAACATGGGGAATTCCTTGACTAATTGAGCCAAACATTGCCTTCTGTAAGTTTCAGATGACAGCATATCACACTTGGCACTGACTGCTTCATAGACTAGGTCCACTGTCTTGTGTCAAAAACATGAGTACAGATTATTGACAAAACACTATGCTTCTGGGGACACTAGACACTGTCAATTCCCATTGTCAGGCTAAATCTTATGGTTGAGCCCCATCCACTTCTGCCTGATAGACAAGGTCCAGACAGAGTGGCTTGGCTATTGGGCCCAACTGAATAGTTACTATCCTAATTGTTTTGTCCTTTGGACAGACACCAATTGTTTCTCTGAAACATACTGTTTAATTATTACCTTTTAACCTAAGCAGATAGACAAAGTCCAAGAAGTTGACGATTCCAACTGTTAGCTTCTCAAGAGGGATTCTGTTTCACGAAGTCAGACCTAAACATGTCTCCTACCACCATTCTGTGCATTTTCAGATCAATGTATTCAATTTACCGGTTCACTGAATGTCTTATGAACATAACACAAATCTTTAAGGAATAGCACATTCCATGCCGGGCAAAAATATTATACGGGAAACTTAAAACGTCGATGTCTCATTATTACAGCATGCAATTTCAATACATACGTTGGAATAGCATAGTCGGTATAGTGACTAGGCTAAAAACTGTAGGGTCATGTTCGAATCCCAGCAGGAGCAAGGGACTTGTCTCCTCTCAAAATGTCCAGACTAGTTCTGGGGCCCATGCAGCCTCCTACTCACTGGGTACTGGAGCTCCTTCCCTGAGGTAAAGCAACCAGGGCGTGACACTGTCCATTCACCTCCATCTAATGCTGAGGTTAAGAATGACTACAGCTACACCTCCACTCCCCCTGTATTCATGCCTTCATGAAGTGTAGAGGGACAAATTTACTTTACCTTTTAGTAGTATAATGGAACAAAAATATTGAACCAAATCGAGAAGAAATCTGACAACACTGTGATAGATTTCCTGATTGTGTGTTTTCGTACTAACATTCAAACCTAAGAATAGTACAAAGTCGTCAGTTTGTTCTCATAGCGAGGAAATTATGTTACTGGTTTTTTTGTAGGTCATGTAGGATGCTGACAGAAGCGATAACACCTTTGGGCCTGCAATGCCCAGACTATTCAGGTAGGAAGTCGAAGACAAGGAAATAACTAACTCCACAGGGCAGATCCCTTCTTCAGAAGCTGACAGTTCCCCAGCTACTCAAGAAATTCCCCACATTTTATAGCACCCAAGGATTCAGGGCCATGTTCATAAGAACACAACACATGCCCCTTTCCTGAGCCAGATGAACCCAGTCCACGCTATCTTATCCTGTTTCTTTACGATCCAATAATATCTACGTCTAGAAATCGGTCTCTTTTCTTCTAGCTTCCTCACCAAAACCCTGTAAGCACTTATGTTCTCCCCCACACGTTTCGCATGTTCCGTCCGTCTCGCACCACGAAGCTCCCCATGCAGTTTTTCCCGTATCCAATTGCTTCCTTCCTCTTGGGCCCAAAAAACTTACTCTGCACGCTGAGCTACGCTCTTCGTTTAAACGTGAGTAACCACTTGTGAAGAGAGAGAGAAAACAGAAACCTAAAGCGTGAGTAACCACGCTTTACTCGAGCGAGCAGTAATACATACAGAACTTTGGAAGGCTGGAAAATAACATATGATGGATCTCAAGAGAACCAGAAAGTGGATTGAACTGGCTAAATATGTCTGCCCATTGGTGGTTATAAACCTGACGACTCTATGACTACTGTTTTTATAACATGGCTGTAACACTGCCTGAATTACGTTACAGAGCCCGCAACTGTCGTGTAGTTAGCGCCGGGCTAGTGCTGACCTCTGCCATGAGTTCGAAGTATTACTTAAAAAAAGCAGTTGCCTGTACTTTAAAGGTGTACCATATTACGAATATTTTTAAACCAGTTTAATGAATTAATTATCCCTATAACACTTGTTTATAACCATTTTTCCTACTGAGATTAAACTATGTCTATTTTTAAATGAAAGTGATATCGTATTTACGACTGAACCTGCTGTCAGCACCGGCTTCCAAGAAATGCGGAAAGCAATAGCGTAACATTGTGGGCGCATTGTGTACACCGGTAACCCGATCGGCAGCGCCACGGTTTGTGATCACACTGGGAACGAAAGATAACCCAGCATATCCAGAGGAAGTGTCATATTGGTTTCGCGTACAAGGTGATATCATTGTTACGCCCGTCTGATGACACGCGTGTTGCTCATACTGTGGTCCAAGCAAATTATACGGCCCAAAACCACATTTCAACATTAGCGAGATGTTAAAATAAAACTCCATTGTAAAACGGCTGTAATTTAGGTTGTGACGGGGCTGCCTTTCTTTACAAAATCATGTGAGGTCAAGTTATGATTTAATTTCCCCGTCTGGACGAAAGTGGAAACTTGGCTTTATTAATAATAAGAATAATAATTCCTAATAGTTCTTGCCTTTGGCTATCTATAGAATAAAACAAGTCTTTCCAATTTAGTGAATACGAAAGCATAAAATAAAGTAAGAAAGTTCAACAAACTAAGTTTAGGGCTTACATAGGAAAATATCTTCCAGTGGAAGCGTATTCCTTCAAAAAATAATATTTTCATTCATTGTTCGTATTTTTGACACTGCTGACTGAAGGACTGAATCTTACATTATCACTTACATTAAAAATATAAAATTCCCTTGTTTATTTAGACAGTATATTAAGACCATCAGCATCCGCGACTGAGCGACGGATTGTTTCATTGACAAATGATTGTCTTCAAAAACATAAAAATGAAATGAAACTTCAACACGCCGTCCTCTTGCATGAAGACTTCTGACGTTCAGACACTTCAGAGCAAGTCGTAATTGCTAGAAAGGCCAGACTGACAACATCGACGGTGACAGGAAATGTTTATTCATGGTGACGACGATAATTATGGTGATAAATTTTTTGCCAGATACCATTTCCCTATTCGCTATAAGTAAAAGCCCGTCATTTCTCAGAGACAGGCACGCATAGAGCAGTCCCGGATCTAAAACCCCGGACAAAAGACCGACTACGAGCAAGGCCGGTCCGACGAGACATAATGGCGTCCCGGGCAGACTAATAACTCGGCGCCCCGGGCAGGATAAACATTTTGCGTCCCTTCAAACCAATATTCTTCAAACTTTTTCGCCCTAAGCCAGGGCTGGCAAACGTTTTTTTGAGGGCGCGTGCCCAACCCGTTTTTAATTTAAGGAGAAATTCTTTCGCGGCTGGAATCCTGAGTTTAATGGCAACATTTTTCCAAATATTCCAGTGAGAGGCTTGCGCTCCGGGAAGCTGCGTGGCCGGCCCGCACTACAATCGAGTGTCCATATACACGAGTACCCCTGCTTTCGGTGCCGGGATGGCTCAGTTGGTATTGTGACCAGGCTAGACAACAGCAGCCTTGTGGTACAATTACCTGCTCGGACATGCGATTAATCTCTTTTCCAAAGCGTCCGGACGAAATATTGGGGCCCACCCAGCCTCATATTCTCTGTGTACCACGGGCTTTGTCTCTAGTCTATTGTCACGTTAAGAACGTCTGGAGCTATAAATCGGCTCGTCCAACTCCTGCATGGAGCGCAAGCGACAAATTTGCCTTTTTGGGGGGGGGGGGGGGTTTCCCCTTTTT
>Ga0123353_10011816_pt1 | contig 12337 bp, 18 predicted proteins | sample TergutLab28metaG_3_FD_92763 | JGI IMG/M metagenome (GOLD analysis project Ga0123353, IMG submission 92763) | Labiotermes labralis P3 segment gut microbial communities from Petit-Saut dam, French Guiana - Lab288 P3 | ecosystem: Host-associated > Arthropoda: Insects > Digestive system > Gut ... | reverse complement strand
TCTGGTAGCGCCGGGGATCGAACCCGGGACCTCTGTATCTGTAGCCAGAAACTCTGACCACTAGACCACAGAGGCGGTCCTACTTAATATACATTAATCCTAATTATTTTACCTATTCGATTATTTTTTTTGTCCAACCGTCCACCTTTAATCATTTACCTGCTTTTTCTAATAGTTTGTTGCTATCCTGAGTACAGGTGTGCCCTAGCGCACAAGTCGCACAATACCCTTCAACTTTCCCTGTCTCTTCCTAATTCAAGTACAAACACCCTCTTTTCTCTCCATTTGGAAGCCTTAATGTTCTCTCGCAGTACCTCCCACTCTCAATATAATTTTTCACAAATGCCAGTTCAACACAAGTTTTCCTCCTGTTAAAAATACATTGCTATTCTTTACAAACAAGTTCCTTTGACTTAGACTATTAAGCGACAAGTACATTCAGAGCAGAAGTCAATAGAGCCTCTAAACGAGACATAGTCTGTTTTTAACACTGGAAGAGTTAATATCTGCTTAATTCTATGAAAAAGAGTCTGAAGCAGGAAGTTTGTTAGTTAAATCATTTATTTTTCTTCAGAAACCTCTTAAATATAAACATAATGACTTAAATTAAAGGACAATCATAAATCTCCTAATGATTTATGGGACTATTTCTGTCATGCGTACAATATACACATATGGGAAGCAGGCAGAAACAGTCTGTCTTGGTATTAGTGTGGGTGCTTAATTTTATAAATATTGGTACGCCTGGCGGATTCGAGTCTGATAAACGCATAAACACAGTAGCAACGTATTTTACCATCATTTTCGCTCTCGAATTATGAGGCCTGGGTTTATTAAAGTTTTTAAGTTTCAAAATGTTTTGTTTTTCATTTTCGACAATGACAGAATATTATATATATATATATATATATATATATATAAATCAGAAACTGACAAGAAATAAAGATAGAACGACTTCTTTTCAATTAACTAAGGAGCTCGCCATGAAGAACTGTGAAACAGTGGAGATTTAACTCCAGGCATTCTTAAGTTACTCTCTGGTTGTCTTACCGATATCCATTGCATAGGACAGTGGTCCACAAATCCTGTGCGCCAGGTCAGCCGGGCGACTGATTTTTGGTACATTATCAAAAAGAATTACTCTCACCCCTCTGGCGCACACCATTTTGAGGTGGATCTTATATTTTTTTTAAATTAATGAATACCTTCGACAAGAGACTAGTTGGGCTCCGTAACCGGCCTGGACGATGTAGACAAGAGTAAACCTCCTGTCGATGCCGCCAATACAACCCCGAATGTCCAGTCTTCCAGTCATTTGCTGGAAACGTGGGTTCGAATCCGTCGAGGGTGTGGATATGCGTGTCTTTTGTTTGTTGCGTGTTGTGTAGGTAGCGGCTTCTGCGACAAGCTGATCACTGGTTCAGAGGAGTCCTACTCTGTGTGTGTGTGTGTGTGTGTGCGCGTGTCTCTAATTGTGAGTGATCTAGAAACCTCAACAATGAGACTGCCTAAGTCGGATTTGGGTTCTTGTACCACAAAAAAAATCTCGTGCACAAGGCCTGGTGCTACAGAGGCCATGAATGTACGGTACATTGTACTAAGAATAAATATTTAAGATAAGTATATAAGCTAAAAGGATGTATGTTGCTAAGTAAATATGTAAAAAGACGGCGACTTATGACAAAGTGCAGACGTGCGTTCAGTCTTAGAGGACGTCCCAAGACTGACAGAGAGTAGAATTGAACACAGAAAGTAAAATCTCGTGGGGAGATCCAGGCTTGGCTTGACACCAAGATAGGCTCGCGGACTGATTGTCAGTTTTAATGTGAAATTGACTTTAATTTTATTGAGGGAAATAAAGGCTGCTGATTTAGGAATGGCATGGAACATTAACATACAGTGAGGCAACATACATAGTTCCTTAACATTACACAGTGCACTGCATATACTCAGAACGGGCTTCAAGTCGTCAAAAGACGAAAGAATCAGATCACACAAGACCTTATAATTGCGATAAGACCGACAAATGTTCTTATTACATTTCGCTGATATGACGACCAATTATATAGTCTGTATTTCCTTTTTATGGCGCAGGTAAACAGTGTGACTCTGTGTCTCGTTATTGCTGTGGAATCTAGACACTCGGCATACGTACTACGACGCCAACAAGAGACCTTGTACCGGGGTACAACCAGCAATTTTAATACTATGTGCCACGCCAAGATAGTTATTCCTGTCATTTGTGAACTTACATGCAACCATGAACAGCGTACCCTGCAGCGTTCTATCTCACGCGACTCGCGTCTGACACGTACTATAACAAAATATATTTAACACTTCTAACAGCTAAGCCGCATCATACAATCACTTAACCTATTAAAGAACTGACGGCCAGGATGAAATTCCGTAAGTAAAACACTCTTTAGTTTCAGCTCCCGAATCATTTCAAATCTGGGAACAACCATAAAATATCAAAATTGCATGCAAGAAGAAATTAAATTAGACTGAACATGAGGAATGCTTACTAAATTTCGGTCAGGAATACTTTGTCTTCCACTTTGGTACTAAACATTTAAAGACTTTAAATACATACACAGAACTATGGTTTTGAGTGTTCTTTTACGTGGGTGTGAAACATGGTCTCTCGCACTGAGGGAGGAACAGAGGCTGAGGGTATCTGAGAGTAGGATGCTGAATTTGGGCCTAAGACGGATGCGGTGAGAGAAACTGGAGGAAAATGCGTAATGAGAAGCTTAATGATCTGTGCTCCTCACAAAATGTAATTCGGGTGATCAAAGCAAGATGAATGAGATGGACAGGACGTGTGGCACGTTTGGAGTAGAGGAGAAGAGCATACAGAGTCTTGGTGGGGGAAAACCTGAGGGAAGAAGACGACTTGGAAGAATTAGACGTAGTCTAGAGGATAATATTAAGATAGACGTGCAAGAAAGAGAATTCGATTTGTGAAATGGATTGATCTGATGGAGCACAGGGACAAGAGGTAGGCTCTTGTGAACATGGTAATGAAATTCCAGGGTTCATAAAAATGTTGGGAATTTCTTGATTCACAGAGCAACTATTGGTTTTCAAAAGACTATGCTTTCTGGAGTTAAGTGGTTAGTTAATAATTTCTCTCCTCAGGAAAGAGCCTTCATTTATATATTTTAAAGTGTGATAGCCCAGTGAATGACGTGACAGTAAGGAGACCACTTTTTATCATGGTTTAAAGTCCAAGGTAACTACACCGGTGGCCGCGCAGTGTAAAGGCGTGAGTCCGGCAGCTCATTTGCCGGAACTGCAGGTTCGAATCCTTACGGGAGTATTAATTTCTGCTCTTGCGGTTGTTGTGCATTGTTAGGTAGAGGTCTCTGCGTCGGGCTGATCACTCGCCAGGGGATTCTGATTATGATCGTGAAGCCTCGACAATTAGGAGGCCCTGGACCACTAGGGGCTGTTGCGCCATGGAAAAAGAATAAAATTTGTCCGCTTGCCGAAGCACCATGGCTTGAAGATGTATAGTGGCCAGTCCACAATCTTGAGACCCCAACTGATAAAATTTTAATTGTAACTTCAGGACGCGTAGTGTTCCTGATGGAATAATTATAGCAACAAGAGAGACATCCATTTTAATTCATAATTTTACAATACAAACCACTGTCGAAGGACACACGGCACGACAAATCGTGGTTCCATTTCTCCCACGGGCAAGAGACGTTTCTGCGTAACGTCTAGGCCAGATATGGGGCCCAACTAGCCTACAGTTCAATGGGTACAGGGGCTTGTTTCGCCGGTAGCAAGACAGCCAGGACGTGAAGCTGCTCATTCACCCCATCCATCACCGAGAGTAAGAATGAGTGTAGCTATACCTCCATCAACCTTATACCTTCATGGCATGCTCAGCAGAACCATTACGTCACACTGAAGCCCAAAGTAGGAAGTTTGAAAAAGTAATTTAAAAATCTTTTAAATTTGTTTTTTGAATCTCATTTAATACCCAAATGAAATTTTATAAAATTGTAGCTAGACCATCACTACTGTATGGCAGCGAAAAACGGGTAACCACGAAGAGAGGCATGACTCGCCTAGAAGCGGCAGAGATGCGCTTTCTAAGAAGTGTTATGGGATACACAAGGCTGGATAAAATAAGAAGCAAAACATAAGAAAAGAACTGGAGATCTCTGGAATACAAGACGTGAGACTCAAATACAAACAAAACTGGATCAACCAACTTGAAAGAATGGACAACACCAGACTCCCGAATCAGAAACCTCGAGGAAGAAGAGATCGTGGACGCCCCAGGAAACGATGGCAATGCGTCGATATCGAAACAGGTCAAACGACCTAATCCATGGAGGAAGATGGTGATGATGATGATGATGAATCTCATTTAAAATTAAACTATTCTAGATTCTTTAACCGTCTATATAAATAGGATTGTTCCGACATTTCGAAGAAGAATAATAATGACTCCAGCTTCAGAGAAACTGAATTACATTCAGGTGGCTGTTGAAAGGATTGAGGGGGAGAAAATTAAGAATTGTACAAAGAAGTTTGTAAAGGCTGTGGCCGATTAAAGCATGGGAAAGGGAGGAGAAAATGTATATATAAGAATAAAAGTAATTAACATCTTAATGCATGCAGCATGCACACACATTACAGGCAATGTCATTATGAAATAGGAATTCGACATGTAATAAATAAAATCAGAAATACATGAATTGCTGCTCTGTACGCTGGTACATTCCAGAATCTCACCAACCTTACGATGAGCGAATACAACACGTGGGATGCAAAAGTGGCATAAATTACCTTAACCGGTGCCTGGAACCAGGGGCATGATTTCGAAAACCAAATTATTATCTCCTCCCGAGTTTTAATGTGAGAAATAAGATGGTAACTCATGTTGCTAATGAAGCAATCCTTTACGTGGCTTCAAACCTAATCCGAACTGAAGAAGTCACTAGCGAGAACAAAAAACGACATATGTCAGCAGCTAACTGACATAAGCTTTTGAATGCCATCCACTTCACACTTCCTGTGGTGACTGGTTAAATGATATAAGGCATATTTAGAGAGAATTAGTCGATCATAAGAAAGAAGAAAATTACGGCAGACGGAGCTCTACACTCACGTCCCCGTACGCCTTAATAGCTTGTTACTTACTTACTTACTTACTTATTTACTCACTTACTCTTTGGAGCAGAGTCCTTCTTGAGAATTTAATCGGTTCTCAGCTAGTCAAGATATTCCCCGCATTTTATGGAACCCGAAGGTCCATTACCGCATTCGCAAATACCCGCCACATGTCCTTGTCCTGAGCCAGCTCGATCCAGTCCATGTCCCCACATCCTTCTTCCTGAAGATGCTTCTTAATATTATCGTCCCATTTATACTTGCGTCTTCCAAGTGGTCTTAATAGCATGTTATTTGGATAAAAGGAAAAGTTTATCTTCCTTTCGTTATAGAATAGAAGGAACATTATACAAATTTCTTAATTAATTAGTTGAACCAATTCCAAAAGTTCGATTCAGAGACTTTAACAGTGACACATCATGGAATAAAATATTTCCAACAAGTATCAGTTACTGGAACGTAAGAGTTAAATTGAAGGTCACTTCCAATAATGTAAGCGTATTATGATCTTTGTTCTTTTTCGCTGCCCTGCCTCGATGTTATTATGATTTGGAAAAACCTATCACAACTGACGCGTACACCAAATCCCGGTCGGCAGGTCGCTCGGGCAATGAAATTTTGCACCGTTGCTCCTAATCTTTGTGGGGCCCCAGTATGGAACTTGCTGCATGTCAACTTTCTGGCGCTTAGAATTTTGAGTTGGCTCCTAGGTTTAAAAAAAATGTGTGGACCCGGTGCTATAGCCTATTATCAAACATTGTGCAATAGTCTCTAGTAATATACTTCAGTTGCTAGTCCTAGCAGTTCAGCGGTATTGCCAGGAGTCTCTTACTAATCTACTAATTTTAAAAGACCTGTCATTTAAATAGACATTATACCTGAAGCTTCGTATCCTTACACTAAGGAAAAAGAAGTCCAGAACTTATTATTTCTACCGTTCGGTACGGTAGCAGTAACCAAAATGGCGAGAAATTTACAGTTATGGAAGAAATGCTTGGGTCAGTATAATAGTGTCCAAATTTTCCGGGGGAAAATAGTAACAACTTGTTTCTACCTGCAGCATCGCCCAGTGCGTGTAAAATTCAGTGTCAATTAGCAATTTGGCTGAAGAGGTAAGGCTTCTAACCTGCATTCGTGAGGTGCGCGGTTCGAATTTGGAGAAGCAACCGTCACCAGCACTGTAAATGTCATCATCGCATCCACCAACAGCTGCAGTAGACCCCCCTTAGCCTCATATCCAATTACAAGGGGAAGGTTCCACACATCCGTTGTTCTCCAAGTCAATATCCTCCCTAAACACATTCTCAGACACAGTGAATCTGTACTATTATCTTAGGCATTAGTAAATGAATGGCTTATTCAGTGCGGCAACTAGGTTACAGGCCTGACGACCGGGGTATTAAGGTTCGATTCCCTGCAGGACAAAGATTCTTCTCTTCTTCATAGGGTCCAGACCAGATCTGGGACTCATGAAATCTCCTTATCCAATGGGCATCGGGATCAATGGTCGTATAACTGTCATGCATGAATCTAACATTCATCTCATTCCAATGTTGAGGTGAAGAATGAGTGGAGTTATATTTTTACTCCCCCCCCCCAACAAACCCGTGAAATTAAATTTCTAACGCTGAGATATAAGTCATTGTTGCTGTAAACGACTCAATTGCATGTTATTACTAATGGCCATTCAGTAAACGAGTTGGGTGTATATCGATTAGTCGAACATAAGGTGCAATTAATCAGTGGTTTTGTGTGACCGCCCGGGTAAAGTGCACGACAGTACTAAGGGCTGTATACTGCGTAAAAATAGGCGAAGGAAATGTGCTACAGGAATGGGTACTTCATTTAATTTTGGGGTTTCTTGGAAGAGGGTGAGGGAGAAATTCTATGCAGGTTATTAAATAATGCTAGTTCTCAGCCAGAACTCAGTGTAGGGGGGGAGGGGTGTATGACTTTAACGTGTGAGATGGACAAAAAATGTTAGCCTGGAAACGTAAAGAAGAGTAGGTACGTGATCTCTAAGGCATTAAGTGCTGGGTTCAAATTCAGGTCTTCTGGGTTATGTCGCTGAGCAGAGTTTTCGGCGAATGACGATCGTTCGGTCAGATATGCCGCCTCCGACATTAAATTCGAAGTCAGTCACATCTTGATATAAAACCTTTCTCCGTTGTAGGCCCTTTAGGGTGTGCTGTAGGCCCTTCAGGGTGTGCTCTGTATATGCAAACATGTACTGGTCTTGTTTGACCTTAGAAGTAGCAAACAACACGACGGCGCAACCAATCGCGTGAAGACAAATGTAAGTTTTAGTACTCCTCACCAAATGTCAGTTTTAGTACTCCTCACCAAATGTCAGTTTCAGTACTCCTCACCAAATGTCAGTTTTAGTACTACTCACCAAATGTCAGTTTTAATATTCCTCACCAAATGTCAGTTTTAGTACTCCTCACCAAATGTCAGTTTTAATATTCCTCACCAAATATCAGTTTCAGCACTCCTCACCAAATGTCAGTTTTAGTACTCCTCACCAAATGTCAGTTTTAGTACTCCTCACCAAATGTCAGTTTTAGTACTCCTCACCAAATGTCAGTTTCAGTACTCCTCACCAAATGTCAGTTTTAGTACTCCTCACCAAATGTCAGTTTTAATATTCCTCACCAAATATCAGTTTCAGCACTCCTCACCAAATGTCAGTTTGAGTACTCCTAACCAAATGTCAGTTTTAATATTCCTCACCAAATGTCAGTTTAATACTCCTCACCAAATGTCAGTTTCAGTACTCCTTACCAAATGTCAGTTTTAGTACTCCTAACCAAATGTCAGTTTTAGTACTCCTCATCAAATGTCAGTTTTAGTACTCCTCACCAAATGTCAGTTTAATACTCCTCACCAAATATCAGTTTCAGTGCTCCTCACCAAATGTCAGTTTTAGTAATCCTCACCAAATGTCAGTTTTGGTACTCCTCACCAAATGTCAGTTTTAGTACTCCTCACCAAATGTCAGTTTTAGTACTCCCCACCAAATGTCAGTTTTAGTACTCCTCACCAAATATCAGTTTTAGTACTCCTCACCAAATGTCAGTTTTAGTACTCCTCACCAAATGTCAGTTTTAGTACTCCTCACCAAATGTCAGTTTCAGTACTCCTCACAAAACGTCATTCGGGAGTTTCAATCGAGGAAGACGACAAGGACGGCGTATACGGCACAGATGAGACAGAAGAGAAATGCGCACAGGGAACTGGTGGAGAAACCTAAAGGGGAAAGAAAACTGGGAAGATCTAAGCTTGGATGGGGGACAGTATTAAAACGAACCTTAAAATATAGGAACGAAGACGTGGACTGGATTCATTTGACTCGAGATAAGGACAGGTGTTGGGCACTTGTGAATGCGTTAATGAATCATCGGGTTCCACAAAATGCGGGGAATTTGTAGACTGGCTGAGAACCGATTAGCTTCTCAACAAGGACTCTGCACCGTGGAGTAAGTAAGTAAGTAAGTTACTAAGTAAGTAAATAAGTTATTAAGTAAGTAAGTAAGTAAGAAAGAAAGTACGAAAGTAAGTAATTTCTTGTTTTCTTTCTTTGCTTGCCTGTTACTGGAGTACTTGATATTACAAATCACTCAAATACATGAATTATTATTATTATTATTATTATTAGGCAGGTCTTTTTCAGCTGTCTTACTTCCACACATTCCCTTTAGAACTTTGTTATCAAGCGCCCCCAGCCCGCCTGCATTATTTTCTTAAAGTAAACAAAAAGTTTAAAACTGAGAGCAAGAAACTTTACTAATTCTTCAGCAGAAGAAAGGATGCAGGCAGAAAATTTTTGAACTATCAGTGAGTGCGCATACTATAGATTTTATTAAGCCAAAATAAAATATTTTTCCCAATTACATTTGCAAAAGGAGCTAAAGTCGGTAGTGTAACTTACATACTTACTGCGTGCGATGGTAATTTCCTTTTTGACCAGTTACAAAGAGGAAAACATAAAAATTTAATCTGTATTTAAATACAGGTATTTTAAAAATGGTTTCATGGGTCACTTGCCTGTCGGCAGGAAGAGAAAATATCGCCGCTATTCCAATCTGCAGTGAGTGGGAATCCAAGTGTTTTACCTAAGTGTGTTTTACTGAGTAATAAGTCATAAAGTGTCAAGAGGCGGTTGAAATTTTTAATAACTTACCGCCGAATAGGGAGTTCCAATTCACAGCATTACCGGGACTCACCTGTAACAAAAAAAAGTACGTTTTACCCATGTTATGGCGTCCGAAAGGGGAACAAATATCATATTTTTAATTAAATTAAAGCGAGTTACATAAATACTTCGATATTGCCCTTTCAAAATATAAGTGATAATTGGTCACCACGACGATAAGGTTTCTCACGTTGCGTTTCGACAAGACGGCATGGACAGGAAGTTGAGGCTCCCAAATTTCAAGACAATAGGCACATGAAGGTGCTAAGGTTGTGAGACCTGCACACCGGCTGCCATTACCCCCGGGAAATATTCCCGACTTGATCCCACGGCCATAGTGCGGCTGGAGGGATTATGTCTTTGAAAAACTCCATTGACGTCATAGGGAATCGAACCTACGACCTTCCGGTCTGTAGCGCGGTGCCTCAACCAACTGCGCCACCACGTGTCCTCGACATGGAGGTTAGATGCATTGTATTGCGTAAGGAGTGACGAATGGCCGACGAGGAGATTTCCTGCAGAATGGAGGTTTTGGAGTGAATTAACAAGGCTTTGAAGTTGGACAGAAGCTTTGAAACAACACACCAACGGAAATATATATATATATATACATATATAGGTCTATGCAACATGCTAGATTCGATTAAGGCAGGTCATGCCGTCCGCGGAAAACTCGAGCACAAGCAGCAGATGAACTTTTGCGCTGTTCCATACTCACTTCGTATTCGAAAAGTCAACAAGTGGAAAGCTCCGGCTTTATATTTACGTAACCTCGCGAAGGAGCTGAACATGTATATTGTTTTTAAGGAAAATCTTTAAAGTTTTGTCCGTACTAACGAACCACAGACACCTACCGCCTAATCGATTTCACGCAAATTTCCTGCGAAGGCTCTTGACAACCGATATTACAATTTTGGGGCGATTTTCCATGAAGTAAAAGGCCATATGGAACTGTCGTCCATTCTAAAATCCGAATCCTTCGTAGGGCATACCAAACACCTCACAAATAAGATGCTCTATGCACATGCACGTTCATTCGCCAATAGCACTGTGTCAGTGTGGGGTCTGGTATCTGCCGTCCTGAAGCTCTTGTTGTTACCGGCAGCACGTTTGGTTTCGTTAGTATGAGTCATATAAACAACCAACAACTCTTCCTCCCACTCATGAGTGGTCGGTCACTGTTGCCCGCCTCCCCAAAGTATAGCTTACGTCAAAACATTTTTTTTTATCTATTTAAAACATAATGTTGGGTTTATTATTTGAGGTTCAGTCCTTCAGTGCGGGAATGCTTCTGTGACGGCGGTAGCCGCTGATGACGAGTTCGCATGTTGGGGGAACCTTGTGGCCATAGAAACATCACGAATAGGACGTACGAACAGTCAGTACGGTAAACAAGCCTTAAGTTAATTACTGAAAGTCAGCCTATCTCTCTCGCTGTCATTGATTATTTTATGACAACTGATATTAATTCAGTACATGGAGAGAGATCCAGTGAGAACTAAAATTGTAATAGATAATAAAATTATAGAAAAAGTAAATTTGTTTAACAATTTAGGAAATATGATGTCTTATGAAGGAGAATTGGACATTGATAACAAATTAAATAACTTTTTGAAAATTATAGGTATTTTAAATAATGTGTTTAGACCACAAAAACACCCCTTAAGAAAACAAGAATAAAACTATACAATACGCTGGCCCTTCCGGTCTTGTTATATGGCAGAGAAACTTGGACTGTTAAAGTAAGTGACGCCAGAAGAATAACAGCAGCAGAGATGAAATACATGAGAAGAACAGCTGGATACACTTGGACAGATTACAAAACAGATGAACAAATTGCAAAGGAGTTAAAAATAACGCCAATTTTGGACAAATTACTGGAATAAAAGAGGAGCTGGATACAACATGTAAACAGAATGCCTCGAAATAGATTACCCAGAGTAATGAAATACTACTCGCCAACTGGCAGAAGGAATCATGGTAGACCTTTGAAGAGACTTCTGGATACGTGAGATCGGAACGGGTCAACAAGTGGCCCAACTCCATGACAGATATATGATGATGATCATGGACGTGGAGGGATAGAACATTATTCACTAATACTGGAAGAAGTCAACTGGGATGTTCAAAGATAATGTGATAATACTAAAACAAAAGCAACAATGTGTGCATTATTATGTAACAGATTTATGTACGTGCAAAGGAGTAGAAACGTGTGATTCCGTTTCTGTAAAGCTATCCCATTACAGGCCACGAGAGGCCCTGGCGGTTCCAGGAGGTTGAAGCTGTCAGCTTGTAGGCTATCTGCCCATGAAGGTGGTTAAGCTCTCAGCCCTACGCACACGCCGTCTTTACCCTCAGGAAATAACCCTGATACCGATTAGAGTTAGAGGCTGAGTCGACAACAAGGCCATATTGCGGCAGGAAGAATTAAGTCAATGAAAACTCCAAATGACCCAAGCGGGAATCGAACTCGCGATCTCCCGACTTGTGTCACAGTGCGTCAAAAAACTGCGCCACCAGTTGCCCCCTGATTCTGTTTCACTTTCCGTCTTCTGGTAACAAAATTGTTTTCCCGTTAATTAATTTTCTCCAATTGTGGGTTTCAGTACAAGCTTATAAAATTTTTGGTGTCGTCTGATCAAACTACTTAGTGTAAAAGCTATGTTAACTCCAATGGCAAACTTCGATACAAACAATGACTGAAATTCAGGTTGCAATACGAAGTTTGTTGTTTCTATAATTATTTATTGAGCTAGTTGTCTAACTGGTTGTTTAGTAAGTCGGACGGAGAACAGAGAAATTGAACAGGCACAGAAATTTCGTTCCCTAGAGAGAAAAATCACTTGAAAAGTGATCAATGGAAAAAACTTAAATTAGATGGATGAATAAAATTGAGATTGGTCTTGTGGGAATATATTTCGAGGATTTTGAATGGAATGTATGACGTAGGAATGTGCGAAATGGCGGAATTTTATGTTAGAAATGTTGGAGACCCGAGTTCAATAC
>Ga0123353_10011813_pt1 | contig 12340 bp, 14 predicted proteins | sample TergutLab28metaG_3_FD_92763 | JGI IMG/M metagenome (GOLD analysis project Ga0123353, IMG submission 92763) | Labiotermes labralis P3 segment gut microbial communities from Petit-Saut dam, French Guiana - Lab288 P3 | ecosystem: Host-associated > Arthropoda: Insects > Digestive system > Gut ... | reverse complement strand
TTCCTCTTCAGAAACTTCCTCTTCAGAAACTTCCTCTTCAGAAACTTCCTCTTCAGAAACTTCCTCTTCAGAAACTTCCTCTTCAGAAACTTCCTCTTCAGAAACTTCCTCTTCAGAAACTTCACTAACTTCTTCTTCAGAAGATTCTTGCTCAAGTTCTTTATTTTTAGCTATAACATGCTCAGTTTCAATATCTTCCAAACTTTCTTTAGAACCATAAATCTTAGCATAACCTGCAGCTTTTGTTTCTCCATAACGAGGTTGAATTGAATCAACAACTAATAATTCTTTTTTAGTATCGAGTAAAGCTACTAATTTACTTTTAACATCTAATAATTTAGGTGTAGCTTCTCCAGAATAGATACAATCAAATTTAACTTCAGTTCTATCTAATGCTTTATTTTCTTTTTTATTTAATATGTCAATTTCCATTTTTAAGCCTCTTTAACTTAAATAAGTTTAATATTGTATTTTTTAAATTTTAATTTAACTTTTAAATTTTATTTTTAATATAGCTCTTAATAATAGCTCTATAATATATCTTTTAATATTAAATATTAATTTATAAAAAATAAGTCTTAGCTAACTTTTTTTAATTTTTTAATTAACTCATTGGCTTTATTTTTTACATCAAAAATGTTTACAAAAACTAAACCTTCATTAGGCTGACCATATAAAACAATGGCTTCTTCAGGTCCCATTAATATCATTGGAAGAACAGCAAGATCTTCTTCTCCATCAACAATAATTAACTGGTTTTCACAATCTCCAGTAGTTGATTTTTCAATAGCTACCCCTATGGTTTCCCATAGATCATCAGTAATGGTTCCTGGGGGGTTTTTAGCATTTAAAACATTTTCTGTATGAATAATATTATGATTATGATTTTTTCTTTGAATAAGATTATCAATTATACTAATATTAGGATAAATATCTGCTTTAAGTAAGTTATTAGTTGTAGCATCACCTACTGAGATTATAAATTTTGAAGATTTAATAGAATTTATAGCATCAGTGAATAAAGGATACACTTTACCCAATGGCTTTTTAAATTCATATCTCAAATTATCCTCTAATATCAACATAATATAAACCTCAGCATAATATTATATAAAAGTATAATATATACAACAAATATTTCTAAAATAACATATATTTCTTATTTATTCTAAAATAACACATATTTCTTATTTATTCCAAAATAACATATATTTCTTATTTATCTTACTCTTAAAGCATATTCTCCAGGCAATTCTATATTTAACTCTTTAGCTATATCAGAATCATCTGGATTTACAATATATAAAAATCCACTCCAATTAGTAGAAGTAGGGTTATTACAAACAGGACAACGTTCATTTGAACTTAATCTTTTACATGAAGTACAAGCTTTAATACTCATTATAATTCTTCCTTTAAATTAAAAAATAATTAATAAAATAATATATATTAATTATTAGTATTAAACAATAATTTATTTTTTTGATTTACTTTTTGTAGTTGATTTATTTTTCTCTTCTTCAATCCATTCCAATCTTCCTAAGCCTACTTGTCTCATTGTAAGACCAATTCTAGTTTCTTTTGTGGATTTACCTTTCAAACTAATAGCTACAATTCTAGATTTAACTTTATTTCCTTCTTCAAGAGTTCTTTTAGATTCTTTAGCGAGTAAAGCACCTCTCTTAGAATCATAGTTAATATAGTCATCAGTAACTTGTGAAACATGAACTAAACCATCCATTGGTCCAATTCTAACGAAAGCTCCGAATTCTGCTATTTCAATAACTTCTCCTTCAATGATTTCCTGCAATTCAGGATTGAAAAATATTGCATTAAACGTTATTTCATGATAAGCTGCCCCATCACCCATAATAACTTTACCTTCACCAATATTTTCAACACTATTTACACTAACAAGTAAACCTAATTTTTTATCAAGGAGACCATTATAGGTTTCATTTAAAGTTTCAATAGCTACTTCTTCTAGAGGATCTTCGAACCTATAAGGGGGAATTCTTACAGTATCCTCAATTTTTGTTAAATAATACAAGTAAATCCCTCATTTAACATTTATAATATTTTAATATTTTTCATTATATAATTCAACTGATCTAATAGCTTCTTTTTTAGCTACCTCTGCATTTTCCCAACTAAGTATTTCAACTTTCTTACCTTCAAGATTTTTATAAGTATCGAAAAATTCTTCAATCTCATCTAAAAGATGTGAGGGAATATCAGAAATATCATTAATATCTTTATAACGAGGATCATCAACAGAAACAGCTAAAATTTTGTAGTCTTTATCTCCTCCATCAATCATGCCCATAATTCCAATAGGTTTTGAAGCTATTATACAACCAGGGAATGTTGGTTGTTCCATTAAGACCATGATATCCATAGGGTCTCCATCATCATAAATAGTTTGAGGGATAAATCCATAATCAGCAGGGTACACAACTGAGGAATATAATACTCTATCAAGAGCAAATGCTTCCATGTCTTTATCATATTCATATTTGTTTCTAGATCCTTTTGGAATTTCAATTACTGCATTTATTACTTCAGGAAAATTAGATCCTGGATTTAGTTCAGTCCATAAATTCATATTTCCACCTTAACATTTTTAATTAATTAAATAAATTATATTTTAATAGATTTATATTATATTTTAAATAAATTATATATTTTAAATAAATTGAACATTATTATAATATATTTTATAATTGAATATATTTTAAATAAGTTTAAATAAATTATATATTTTATAAATTAAATTGTAATATTTTATAGATTATATTTTTAATATATTGTAGTTTTAATAGTCAGTTCTTTGATTTATAATTTTTATTGAAGTTATTATAGTTACAAATTATTCCATATATCCATCAACAGCCACATATTTTTTTTGACGCAAATAAACAACAGTAATATTATTTTTTTTAGCCTTTTCTTTCAATTCAATATCATTAGTAGCTAAAACCTTTGAAATTCGCAATAAAGCATCGTCAACAGATTCACCTTTTTGAATAGGAATATTTTTCACTTTAACACTTGAAGAATTAGCTATTTTAAGAGCTATTCCTGCTGCAACCCTATTTTTGCCTTTTAGATTTTTCTTTAAACCAACTAATTCATTGATAATAAATTTAGGACAAGTTAGTTTATAAGAAGGAAAAGCTTTTTCAAGTTCATCAATTATATCAACATTGAACTGAAAGGGAATCATGAAAAATTTGTATCAATAATAATTTCTTTTTCATTAGTATATTTACTATTTGATGATTCCATAACCAATCAATCTCCAACGAGCACCAACCCTTCGGCTTAAAGCTACTCTATCTCCTTTATCTGCACAAACTGGTAATTTCAAAGTTACTTGAACATTTCCTTTAACTCTTGATACAACACCAATTGTAGTAGTTGTACCACAATTTATCATTAAAGGTTCTTTAAGTTTAATTGGAGCTACATCTCTCTCTTCTTTAGTACCAACAACACGGTCTAAAAGATGAGTTTCCATTTCAAAGCTTATTAAAACATCTGGGAGAGTTCCTGGTTCTCCAGCCACAGATCCTGATAATGAATCTGCTTTTGTAAGAGAAGGGTCTAATTTTGTAGCTACACCAACAAGACCTCCAGGACCAACTTCATCAACATCTTCACCACCAGTATTTAAACCAACAATTTCTGATGTTAAAGAAAGCCATGGCTCTTTAAGGTTTTTCTTATTTTCAATACCTGGTCTAATTTCAATATTTTGTCCTTCTTTTAAAGTCCCTTGAACTAAGCTTCCACCAATAACTCCACCTTTAATAGAATCTGGGTGAGAACCTGGCTTATTTATATCAAAAGATCTAGCTACATACATTCTAGAAGGTTTATCTGGATCTCTTTTAGGAGTTTCAATTTTTTTATCAATTGCATCAATAAGTATATCAATATTAGCTCCTTGTTGAGCTGAAACAGGAATAATTGGAGCATTTTCTGCACAAGTACCTTTTACAAATTCTTGGATTTCTTTATAACTTTCAATAGCTCTTTTTTTAGAAACTATATCAATTTTATTCTGAACTACAATAACATCAGTTACCCCAATAACATCAAGAGCCATCAAATGTTCTTTAGTTTGAGGTTGTGGACAATGTTCATTTGCAGCTATTACAAGAACTGCTCCATCCATTATTGCAGCACCAGATAACATAGTAGCCATAAGAGTTTCGTGTCCAGGAGCATCAACAAATGATACTTTTCTTAAGATTTCAGTTTCATCACCACAGTGTTCACAAGTCAATGCCGTGGTATAACACAATGGTTCACCACATTTGTCACACTTTCTAAATTCAATATCAGCATATCCTAAACGAATAGATATACCTCTTTTTGTTTCTTCGCTGTGAGTATCTGTCCAGACACCAGACAATGCTTTGGTAAGAGTTGTTTTACCATGATCGACGTGACCCACTAGCCCTATGTTAACATCAGATTGTACTTTCACAGATTACACCTGCTGTGTTTTTATTATATTTAATAATTCCACTACTAATTATTTTAAAATGTAAATTCTAATTTATTAATTAAATATTCTCATAGATATTAATTTATTAATTAACTATTATCATTATTATATTATATTAAAATACAACATTAATTTATATTAATATTATATGATTTAATATTATATAATTTCATTAAAATATTAATAATATTTTATAATAGATTTAAATGAATATGAATTTTATAATTTAATGATTTATTTAATATATATTAAGAATATTCAATAAATAAATACTAATCAGATTTATTCTTCTGCAGTAGCTTCAGTATCAGATTCAGTTTCTGGTTCTGGGTTAAGGATAGCATCTACAGATTTTTTACCTGCCTTAACTACAATAGTATTAATTTGAACAATATCTTCAGATATAGTATTTCCTCTTAAAGTTTTTCTTCTTTTAACACCTGCAGCTTTAGGTTTATAACCTACCCCACCAGTTAATAAACTTTTAATCCTTCTAGGACCTTTAATATCTTTTTTCATAGGAAAACCATTTTTATCACTTCCACCAGTGATTTTTAAAGTGTATCCTTCAAGTCCTACTAAATCACCATTTAATTCATCACCAATAGCTAAACCAATGATTTGCCTTTCATTGCTATCTACTTCTATTTGATGAGTTTCTTCTTTATCTGAAACCACAACTTTAAATGCCAAAAAATTCCTCCTTCAACTAATATTAAATTTACAATATATTTATTTCAAATTTATAATTTAATTTATAATCTTTAACTATATGCATATAATTAATTATATACATATAAATTTCTATTAATTATATTCTATATAATTTAATAATTTTATTTTCTTTAATTATATTCTAATAATATTAATAATTTTAATTATTCTGTATTATAATCTTTAACTATCTTTTTAATTAATTATAGCTAATTATATAATTTATTTAAATTTTATATTTAATATAATATAAAATAATGATATTATACTATAAATAATTATAATAATTTATACATAAATTTATTCAAAAAGACCAAAAGCTCCCCAATCAGAATCAAGCCTTCTTTTAATAATTAAAATTTCACTAAGAGTTTCAAATTCGTCTTCACGCAATTTATCTTTAAATTCTCTTTCTAAAATTTTATAATGTTTTTCAGGAATATCGATGTATAAATCATCTCCTTCCTCAAAATCTTTTCCAACTACAGCATCTTTAATAGCCATTGCAACCTTTTGACCTCGAGTTATAGAAGGTAAATTGTCACCTTTATCTTGCATACTTTCAATAACTCCAACAATAGATCCATTTTTATTCATTAATGAAAAACCTTGTTTTACAGTCCCACTAATAACTTCAATTCCAGTTATAGCTGGTTTACTTTGTCTAAATACAAGTTTTGGAATAATTCTAATTTTTGCAGGTTTAACAATAGCTTCAAGCCATAATTTTCTCTGTTCTTCTTCATTTTTCTTAATCCAATCATCATATTCTTCAGTTATTTGGTAAATAACATTACCTGAAAACAATTTTATACTTGAATTAGCTAACTCTTCTTGAGCTGCTGGATGAATTTTAACATTAAATGCAATAATTACACCATGAGAAGAATCTTCTTGTTGAACAATAGATGCATTAATAACATCTCTTTTTGAAACATCACCAATCTCAGCAGTTCTTATTTGAATGTCCATTGATTGTAATAAGTTTACGAGTGCTTCAAGTGAGCCTAAAGTATCTGCTTTTGCCATTACTCCATTTTCATTAGTGTGAATCGTGATATCTTCTATTTCTCTTAAAATCTCTTCCTTAACATTATCTCCGCCTTTAGTAACTCTTAAAGGAGAACCAGAAACAACATCATCAAGCTTAGGAGCTGCAATTTTTATACCTGCTGCAGCTACAACTTCATCGACTTTTTTGAATTTTTTCTTTGAATCCCTCATTTCTTCTAAAGGAAGAGGTTTAAGAATAGATCTAATTTTAGTAGTTAAAATATCTTTATTTTCCATTAAAACGATTTCATCGTTCTTTTTAAGAATGCCATCATAAATAATAGCATCTATAGTAACACCAAGACCAGTTTCTTCTTTAATTTCTAAAACTGTTCCTTTGGCTGGAGAATTTTCTTCAATCTTTAGTTGTTCAGTTAAATATTCTTGAGCAAGTCCTAGTAACATTGCAAGAAGTTCAATAATTCCTTCACCAGATTGAGCACTAATAGGAATAATGCTTATTTGAGTAGCAAAATCACTAATACGATCAAATCTTTCAGATTGAAAACCTTCTTTATGTAAAATTCCTACAACTTCATATATTAATTTGTCTAATTCTAACTGAACACTTTGTGCTTGTTCTTTGAAAGAACTAGAGAAAGAAACATTTTCATGGACTTCCCAACCAAATATTTTATCAATTTTATTAGCAGCAATAATAAAAGGAGTCTTATACATTTTAAGAATGTTTAATGCCTCATAAGTTTGAGGTTTGAATCCTTCATTAATATCTACAATAAGAATAGCTAAATCAGCTAAGGCTCCTCCACGTTTTCTAAGACTTGTAAAAGCCTCATGACCTGGAGTATCAATGAAAAAAAGACCCGGAATATGATCTTTAATAGTCAATTTTTTAATGAAATCTCCACATATTGAATTTATTGTCTCAATTGGTATTTCAGTAGCTCCAATATGCTGAGTTATTCCACCAGCTTCCTTAGCAGCTATAGTACTACCTCTAATAAAATCAAGTAAAGTGGTTTTACCATGATCTACATGACCAAGAACTGATACTATAGGAGATCTAATTTTCATATTTTTAAATAAATTTTTTATTTTTTAATATAATTAAATATAAATTACATCAAATAAATTCACATCAAATTTAATCAAATAAATTATACATAAAACTTAATCAAATAAATTCTTTTCTTAATTAATTAAATACTTAAATTTATTCATAAATCCAAGCATTATCAACCATTTCATATTCACAAATTTCATCTTCATCAAAAAATAGAGAAATTTCTCTTTCTGCAGAAGCAGGAGAATCAGAAGCATGAATAACGTTTCTACCCATATCTAAAGCAAAATCCCCTCTAACAGTTCCAAGATCTGCTTCTTTAGGATTAGTTGCACCTACTATTTTTCGAATTAATGATATTGAATCTTCACCTTTAATAACCATAGCTAAAGCAGGAGATGAAGTTATGTAACTAACTAAATCATTGAAAAAAGGCTTTTCAGCATGTTCTCCATAATGCTCTTTTGCAAGAGCTTCATCAATTTGTATTAATTTCATTCCAACAAGTTGAAGTCCTTTTTCTTCAAATCTAGATAAAACTTTTCCCATAATCCTTCTTTGTACAGTATCAGGTTTCATCATAACGAAGCTTTTTTCCATCATTTTTTAACCTCATTATTTAAATACAGTATAATTGAGTTATATTTATAATTATTCAGTAATATCTTAATAACGTTGATATTATCCCAATAATATTAATAATATATTAATAAAGTTAATATTATCATAATAAAATCAATATTATCATAATAAAATCAATATTATCATAATAACATTAATATTACCCTAATAACATTAATAATATATTAATAAAGTTAATAATATTCTAATAAAATTAACATTATCTTAATAATATTATTCTTTAACCCATTTGACTTTCCTTGGAACTCTTCCAAGTTTAATCATGTTTTTTTCACATTTACTACTACAGAAAAAGTATATGGATCCGTCTTTTTTAACGAACATTTTACCAGTACCTTCTTCTATTTCTTCTTTACAAAATGAACAAGTTCTCATGTTATTCACCTTTAGAATTAAGTTAATTAAAAACTACCTTATATATTCTCATTATATTTTTAATATAAATATTAATAATATCTAATATTTAAGGTGTTTTAATCTCCTTAGCTTCTCTAATTGTGTCTAATAACATCAAAATATCTCCTTGTCTAACAGGACCCATGATATTTCGAGTTAATATTCTTCCCTTGTCTCTTCCATCGAGGATTCTGCATTTAACTTGCATTACCTCTCCAGTCATTCCTGTTCTTTTTAGAACTTCAATGATCTCTGCTGGAGTTCCTTCTTCCATAAAATCACCTGTTAATAGAATTTAAAAGCTTCAACATCAAAAAAGTTAATTTCTTTTAAAGTTAATGCTTTTAAAACAGATCGAGAAAATAATTAACTTTTAAGTTCTTCGACTTTTTCTACGACTTCGTTCACTAATTCTTCGCCTTCTCCAGCATCAACAATAGCTGCTGAAGCTGTACCGACATTAAGTCCTGCAGCACCGCCAACTTCTTCTTTGGTAGCTAAATAAACATAAGGAATTTCTTTTTCTTCTGCAAGAACTGGTATGTGTGCAACAATTTCTGCAGGATCTACATCTTCTGCAATTAAAACTAATGCTACATTTCCTCTTTCTATAAATTTAGTAACTTCATTAGTTCCTTTAGCTACTTTTCCAGTATTTCTTGCTATTTCTAATGCTTCTTCAGCTTTTTCAGCTATTTCACTCGGGGTGTCAAATTTTACATAAATTGCTTTTGCCATATTATTTACCTCCTTTTTCATCTGGCATTTACCATCCATCGGCAAATATTATAACTGCAGTTTAAATAACTTTATGATAAGTTTTAAGATAATATATCTGCTGTTATAATGAAAATATAATTTATTTATCTTAAAATAACTAGAATTTATTTATCCCAAATAATTAGACCAATAAATTACATTGCATTTTAATTATAAATTGTCTAAAATAAGTACTAGAATTTGTATGAATAAAATAAGCTAAAATTAGAAATATTAATAAAAATATATTTATTATTGATTTCAATTCAATATAATTTCGATTAAAACATAAATTAAGAATATTAATCTAAAGAATATTAATCTAAAGAATATTAATCTATATATTAATATTAACCAAATATAATAAGCAATATTATTAAATAATTTAAATAAAATATATGCTTTATTTTAGCTAAAACATCATTACACAATAGTATTACACTAACCGCATCAATTATAGCCTTATAATCTCAAAAATTCGAATTCAATAGATTCATCAAAATAATAGATTCCTCTAAAACATTATTAATGTATTATAATAGAAATAAGAGTCTTGAGAATAGACTATATTAAATATATTTTTATAGCATATAAAGGTTTTCATTATAAGTCTCAGTCTATTAAAAAGTAGTATATCTAATTAATTATAATTTATCTTAGTTATATACTTATAATTCTATTCTATTTACATAATGATTATATATTCTATTTTATATTTATATCATATATTCTATTATATATTCTATTTTTATTTAATTATACCTCTTATTTATTCTATTTTATACTTATTATAATAAAAAATAATTAAATAAAATATAATCCAATTATATATCAAAATAATAAATATTTAGAAAATAAAAAAGATTTTAAAGAAAAAATTGATAAAACAAAAAATTGGTAAAACAAAATATTGATAAAATAAATAAAATTAATTGAAAAAATAATAAAAATAATAAAAATAATAAAAAAAATAAAAAAAAATAAAAATAGAAATAATATCATATACAAAAATAAAGTTAAATAGTAAAAAACTAAATCCCTTTACTTACTTTGTATTTAACTTAATTATTTAGTAGCTAATTTGATATCTTCTACTTTAATAGTTTTTCTACCAGCATGTCTTGCGAATCCGACAGCTTTAGCAGCAATATCGTTTCCACACTCTTCTATTGCTTCAGCTAATGCTTCTTTAGCGCCATCACTGACTCTGTCAGCACCAGCGTTTTTTAAGATTCTGCCGATAGGAGCAATTGGTAATTCCATATTTTCACCTCATAAGTTTGTAAGTATAATGTATCATTCATCATATATAAAGATATTGGTTAAAATATAGTAAATTTTAATATAATTAGAACATTGTAATGATAATTTTATATACAACATTCCAATTTTTCATAATTCAATATCTAAACAAGATGACCCAACTTAATAAATTTAAATAAAATTTTTAAAAAATAATCATATAAAATCATTATAAAAAATTATAATTTTAAAAATAACGAATATAAGATATGAAAATTAAGAAATATAAAAATTAAGTGATAAAATATAAAAAAATAATAAAGATATGAAAAATGTAAATTTAGAAAAAATTATCAACTGAACATAATATATAAAAACTTATAAAAAGATATAAAAACTTATAAAAACTTATAAAAAGATATAAAAAGATATAAAAACTTATAAAAACTTATAAAAACTTATAAAAAGATATAAAAAAATATAAAAATTTATAAATAAAAAATAAGTAAAATTAATGATTATTTATTCAATAAAACTTTTTTTAAAGCTTCAATATCAGCATCAATTTCAATAGGTTTTGTGCAGGCATTTATAGCAGTATTTGGATCTTTAAGTAAATGACCAGTTACAATACAAACTATTTTTTCACCCTTTTCTACAACTCCTTCTTCAACTAGCTTTTTAAGACCAGCTATTGAAGCAGCTGAAGCTGGTTCTACACCAATTCCTTCATATCTAGCAAGCTCTTTTTGAGCATCTAATATTTCCTCATCAGTTACAGTATCAGAGTAACCATTAGAATCATAAATAGCTCTAAGAGCTTTAATTGAACTAACTGGAGCACCAATTCTAATAGCAGTAGCTACAGTTTCTGGATTTTCAACTGGAACCATATCCATAGTATTTTTTCTAAAAGCATTGGTTATTGGACTTGCACCTTCAGCTTGAATACCAGTCATCATTGGAAGCTCATCAATGTAACCAGCATTATGAAATTCAGTAATTCCTTTCCAAATAGCTGAAATATTACCTGCATTTCCAACAGGAAGGATAATTCTATCTGGAGACTCCCAACCAAGTTCATGTATAATTTCAAATCCAATGGACTTTTGCCCTTCAAGTCTGTAAGGATTAATAGAATTAAGAAGATAAAGATGTTTTTCAAGTGCAAGTGCTGTTACAGTTTCAAGAGCTTCATCAAAGTTCCCATTTACTGAAAAAACTTCGGCTCCATGAAACATAGCTTGAGCTAACTTTCCAAGAGCTACTTTACCACTAGGAAGAAGAACAACACAGCGAAGTCCAGCTCTAGCTGCATAAGCTGCAAGAGATGCAGAAGTATTTCCAGTAGAAGCACAACCAACAGTATCAACACCAAGTTCACTAGCTTTAGTTATTCCAACACTCATACCCCTATCTTTAAAGCTACCAGTAGGATTAGAACCTTCTACTTTAACATAAAGATCTACACCTAGTTCTTCACCAATCTTATTACATTTACAAAAGGGAGTTCCTCCTTCATCAAGAGAAATAATTTTAGTTTCATCAACAGGCATGAACTCTTTGTATTTCCATAATGTATCTTTCCTACAGTCAAAAGTTTCTTTTGGAACTTCTGATTTATCAATATCAACAAATATTTCTAATACAGAACCACATTCTTTACAGTTATAGATAACTTCATTATCATCATACTTTGCATTACACTTTACACATTTTATCATAAAACCACTATTAAAAAAACATTAAGAGTAAAAATCTTAATAATTTGAATAAAATATCCAATAAAATTCAATGAATTTAATTATTATTTAATAATATCCTAAATGAATTATCAATATAAATTATATTATCAATATTATATATAAAACTTATTTATCAAATTATTTTATTATATATTATATATATATATATATATAATAATGTGTTTTTTTTTTTTTTAATAAATAAGATTTTTTTAAAAATATTAAATAAAATATATATAAATAAATATA
>Ga0123353_10011812_pt1 | contig 12340 bp, 12 predicted proteins | sample TergutLab28metaG_3_FD_92763 | JGI IMG/M metagenome (GOLD analysis project Ga0123353, IMG submission 92763) | Labiotermes labralis P3 segment gut microbial communities from Petit-Saut dam, French Guiana - Lab288 P3 | ecosystem: Host-associated > Arthropoda: Insects > Digestive system > Gut ... | reverse complement strand
GGCGTTTGACATGCTATCCAAGCATTTTCTCGAGTATTTCTATGATATCGTCTCTGGTTGAAGCGCGGGGATTAAGGGTAATAAACATACTTTCTATTGCATCTGCCATCTCATTGATTTTACCCTTGTCGATGTTGAACGCGGAAACCGGTTTCATTCCGACTTCAATATCTCTGAATCTAATGAAAGCATCACGGGTGATGGCGCCAATCTCTTCAGGGGTTTCGTTGCCGTTAAACTTTCCGCCAATAATTTCGCCTATCCTTTTTATTTTCCCGGGAACCGCTATAGCGTTGTATTCAAGCACGTAAGGCTGCGCGAATGCGCATGCAGCGCCATGGGGAATGTGAAAACGTGCGCCTAATACATGCGAGAGTCCGTGCGAGATGTTTGTACCGCCCTGACCAAGCATAATCCCGCCAAGGCTTGCCGCAATAGCCATATAACTCCTGGCTTCGATGTTCTTTCCGTCTTTTATTGCTACAGGGAGCCATTTGAATACTATTTCAAGCGCTTTCTCAGCGATTTGGTCTTTGAACAAATTACTTCTTATCGTCGTATATGACTCTATCGCATGAGCCATGGCGTCAAGCCCGGTATACATTGTCAGCTCCGGTGGCATGCCAACCATTAGTTCAGGATCTATGATGGCGTATTCGGCTCTGGGCGCCGGCGGCCGTAAAATCGTGATTTTCTCACCAGATTTTGAATCGGTTATTATCATGCCATTGGATAGTTCACTACCTGTGCCTGATGTTGTAGGGATCGTAACCAGACCCAGGGCGCGTTTTACCGGTATGGCAGGATCAACATATTTCATAATAGGAGGCGGGTTGAACCGCATGAGATTAATAGCTTTTGCGCTGTCGATGCTGCTGCCGCCACCAACGCCGATAACGCAGTCACATTTTGCAGCCTGGCATGCTGCCGCTCCTTTTTCTATCATGTCATCCGGCGGATCCGGGATTACCTCGTCAAACTGCGAGTACTTAATGTTCGCGGCGTCCAGGCTATTGAATATCTTATCCGCGATGCCTGCCGCCCTTACGCCTTTGTCAAAAACAACGAAGGCGTTTGTGTATCCGCCATCCATTAAAACTTCCGCGATTCTTGAACATGCTCCTGCGCCATAAATCAAATTAACGCTTTGTACCAGTGTATACTCGATCATTTTTTTACCTCCAAAACTTTTTATTCGTTTGACTTTACTTTCAGGTATTCTTCTATCTGCGCGGGTCTTTCTACAATAGCCCCTGCCCCGTATTCTTCCAGAATATTGCGATTGCGAAACCCCCATAATACGCCTATGCTGAAAATCGATGCTTTTTTTGCAAAAACCATATCAACCTCTGAGTCGCCTACTATGATCGCCTGCTCTTGAGAAACTCCGCTCGTTGATAAGATTTCCTGGGCAACATAAGGATCAGGTTTCAAAGGTCTGCCAGGCTTTTCCCCGTAAACAGACAAGAATTCTATTCCCTTAAAATATGTGGTTAAAAGGATTTCGGTTATGTTTTGAGGTTTGTTCGTTGCAACGGCAATATGCATTGAGGATTCAGCCAGGGAATACAATAGTTCCGGTATCCCGTCATATGGCTTAGTCAATACCGCACAATTGAGCCGATACTCTTCCCTGTAAACATCCCAAAGGTTTTTTATTCTTTTTTCGCAAAGCCCGTGGTCTGCCGGCAGAGCATCGAGTAAAAGCTTTTTTGAACCGTTTCCAACTCTGTCTATATACCATGATACACTATGAGAAGGATAAAGATTGGCACTCAGAACATTATTCATGCTGTTAGCGATATCATCAATCGTGTTGAGTAATGTCCCGTCAAGATCAAACATCAGTAGTTTTATTTTCATATAACACCATCGCAATTTTGCCCAGTATACAATCAAGCGCTGCTATTAAGGCGTTTATGTAATCCCGCCGCCATCGCCACGGATGGTGGCACTTCGCGAAAGGGGGACACATAAACGCCTTGAGAACGATAGGGAGGGGTTAAGTCGCTTTGCTAGAACACTCGTATCGGTATTTCGGCGGGAGCGTTCAGATAATTTTCTAATTCGGGGTCAAGTTTCACCATTGTCAAAGAGAATCCTGCCATCTCAAGCGATGTACAGTAGTTACCCACATAGTTTTTCCCTATTGTAAGACCCTTCCCGGCACATTTCTTTGCGGCAAGACCATAGAGCAGATATAACTCGCTGATAGGAGTTCCGCCCATACCGTTTACCATGACTGCAACGCGGTCACCGCTCGAGAAAGGAAGGTCTTCATAGATCGCAGTGAACATTTCATCGATAATCTCGCCGGCTGGCTTAATTTTATCGCGGCGGCGGCCGGGTTCTCCGTGTATGCCGATACCGATTTCAATCTCATCGTCGCCGATATCAAAAATCGTGCTGCCCTTTGCTGGCGGTGTGCAAGAGGTAAGAGCAACGCCCATCGACCGCGTTACACTATTTACTTTCTTTCCCAGCTCAACCAATTCTTCAAGGCTCTTGCCCTGCTCAGCCGCGGCGCCGACAGCCTTTATGACGAAAAAGTTGCCTGCTACGCCCCTGCGGCCTACTGTGTATAAGCTATTGGTGACCGATACGTCATCGTCGACGATCACTACGCCAATTTTTATTCCTTCCGCTTCCGACATCTCTTTTGCCATGTCCCATGACATGCGGTCGCCCTGATAATTATTTATCAGATGCAATACGCCTTTGTCATTTTTTAACAGTTTTGTGCATTCGTAAACATAATCCATTGGCGGCGCGGCAAAAACATTTCCCGGGCAGCACGCGTCAAGCATTCCTTTACCGACGATCATGGAATGCGCGGGCTCATGACCGGAACCGGAACCTTGCATTATTAAAACCTTGTCTTTGGGCATGTCGGTGCGATAAAAAATGTTGTACTCCGGAATCCACTTGAGTTTGTCCTGATTCGCCAGATAGATACCCTCCATCATGTCCTTGACAAATTCTGCGGGATCGTTGACGAATTTCTTCATATATAGTCCCTCCTTAAATTATTCAGACAGCGCCGCGTATATCGCGCGTGTCATATCTCCAACAGCTACTATGCCGGGGTCGTAAGTACCTATGCTACGATCGCCGGTGAACGATTGACGGCCTCTTTTTGCCACCCAGTCTTTCGTGGTTTCACGCATTTCAAAAGCGGCGTCTGACGCCTTTTTAAACGCTTCGAGCAAGTTGTCTCCGGGCAGCGATCCCTCAAGCGATATGACGATCGCGTTCAGTGCGTCGAGCAAAGTCTTATCCCCGAAAACCGCGCCGCCGCGCTGCGAAATCCCGTCCATTGCACTCTTTAACGCCGCGCAGATATCTTCAAGCGATAGCTCAGTTTTTCCTCGAAAGGCCATACCGCACCGCATAAAAAGCGTTCCCCAAACCGGACCTGAACAGCCGCCTGTATTGCGGGTGATAACTGAAGATACGTTTAGCAGAAAACTACCGATGGAGGACATATCAAAGCCGGGCCATTCTTTAAGTACAGCTTTGAAACCTCCGGCGAGAGAGACGCCAAAATCCGCGTCTCCCATCACAGCGTCAAGCTCGGAAAAATACGTTTCGTTTTTAATTGCGGTATCAGCCATTGTTTTTACGATCGTTTCTACCTGATTCTGTGTAAGTAGTTCCATTTTATGCTGCCTTTCCTTACTACTGTTGTGTATTGTGGACGTATTCACTTCGCTGATAATGCTAGCATAGGGCAATACTTTTGTCAACACACTTTTATGGGTACATATGCGCCTGTTAACGCTGTATATTTCCGGCTTTTTAGCTTAGGCGAACGCCGCCGTAACTTAGACTAAAGTCATCAATTCTTCAATAGAAGCAATTGTCGCGTCCGGGTTTTCCGACGTCTTTGCGTTGCAGTAATTGGCCCAGACAGCGTAAATACCCGCATTTCTGGCGCCTTGTATGTCCCAGAGCAAATTGTCTCCAACCATCCAAACAGAACATGACGGCAAGTTGAGCATATCCAAGGCTAACATGAATATCCGCGGATCCGGTTTACTGAACCCTACCTCCTGATCGATGAGGATGACGTTAAAAAACCCTGTAATGCCAAATCGATCCAGTTTCCCGCGCTGTGCCGCAGAAGAACCGTTTGTCACGAGTCCCAATAAGATGCGCTTATTCCGCAGATGCTCCAATGTGGTCAGCGTGCCGGGATAGAGATGGATACTTGCATCCTGCAGGGAGGTATATTCGTCAGCAAGCCTGTGTTCCAGTTCCTTGTCTTGCAGTCCAAGCTCATCGAAGGTCATTGCAACGACTTCCCGGCGGGCCGCTTTAAGATCCTCACGCCCGCGCTTGTGACGCTCGGGCTCTCCCCAATACTCATCTTTCACCCGGAAAAGCGTTTGGATAAAATGTTCCGGCGGAAAGGGGAGACCTGCAGATCGAATCAGTCTTTCGCTGCACTGTCTCCAAATTTCATTGCTGGTTCCGCTAAAAGAAACCAGGGTGTCGTCAAGATCAAACAGGATGGCTTCCGGTGTTTTCAAAGGAAAGACCTCACGCTTTTTTCGATGCCCTCGGCATCCAAGCCATAGAAGGCCAGCAGCTCTTCGTAAGTACCCGAGGTGGCATACCAATGAGGAACGCCAAGCTTCCTGACCGGCACAGGTATTGTCTCAGCGCACACCTCCTGCACTATAGTACCCAAACCGCCCACCACATAATGCTCTTCGACTGTGACTATCTTGCCCGTCTTTCGGGCGCTCTCCTCGATAATTTCACGATCGATAGGCCAGATCGTTGGCATAGCCACCACACGGGCGTCTACGCCGCTTTTTTCGAGGATTTCAGCGGCGTCTATCACATTGCCGGCAAGCGTCCCTGTTACAATTATAGTAATATCCTTACCTTCCCGTACGATACAACCCTTGCCGATGACAAAAGGCTTTTCCCCGAATAAATCGGGGATAGGCTTGTTTCCAATTCTCATATACACAGGGCCTTTATGCGTAATCATTGCGCGAACGGAGGCTCTTATCTCGTCGGGGTCCTGCGGCGCCAGTACGGTCATTCCCGGTATCATTCGCATGATAGCAAAATCCTCCAGAGAATGATGTGTGGCGCCAAGATCACTGTATGATATGCCTCCATTTCGCCCGACTATTTTGACATTTTGTTTCATGTATCCCAGATCATTGCGAAGCATTTCAAAAGGGCGGCTGGTTACAAATGGCGCAATAGCACAGAACACAGGAACCTTGCCTGTCGTTGCAATACCGCTTGCAATACCCACAACGCCCTGTTCCATGATGCCAAACTCGTAATACCGGTCGGGAAACTCTTTTTTCAGGTCACCAAAGCCGCTGCTTCCGCCGCTGTCTGCGCTGAGGACAACGATATCGGGGTTCTCGCGAGCCACCTCCAGGACGGCAGCGCCAAAAGTCTTCCTCGGGTCTGCTGTTGTCCGTCCTGTCATAGTGCCGCTTCCTTCCTTTCGATGTCTGCATCCAGCTCCCTGATAGCCTGCTCAAGTTCCGGCGCCGAAGGCTGCCAATAGTGACAGCTCAACTGATTTTCTGCAAAAGTGAGACCTTTGCCCTTCACAGTGTTCATTATTGTTACCGTTGGTTTCCCATTTTTCTGAGTCAAGGCGTCCAGAACGCTTATCAGTGCTCTCATATCGTTTCCATCAACGGTTTCTGTCGCCCAACCAAATGCTTCAAATTTCTCTGATATAGGCTGCATGTTCATGATATCTTCAGTCTTGCCGCTGATCTGCAAGCCGTTGACGTCTACAAATGCAAAGAGATTGTCCAGCTTGTAGTGTCCGGCTGCAGCGGCGGCTTCCCAATTAGAGCCTTCCGGAAGTTCTCCGTCGCCAAGTACCGTAAACACTCTCTGCGTGCCTTTACGTAAACCAAGCGCCATACCGACTCCGATTGATAAACCGTGACCCAGGGCGCCGGTGTTGGCTTCTACGCCCGGCAATTTATGCATATCAGGATGTCCGGGAAGTTTTGTGTCAAAGTGACCGTAGGTGTCCAGCAAACTTTCGTCGAAGAATCCGCGCTCGCATAAAACAGCATACTGAGCCATACATTTGTGCCCCGCAGAAAGAACAAAACGATCGCGATCCGACATCTTGGGATTTTGAGGATCGATTTTCATGGTCCGGAAGTACAATGCCGTCAACAAATCCATGCAACTCATCGCGCCGCCCATATGACCAGAACCGCCGGCAGCCACCATTCTGACAACCTTGCGGCGCGCGCTTGCGGCATGGTATTCAAGATGCTTTACATCGTCGCCATTCATATGAAATGCTCCTTTTCATAGCTCACAATGGCGGCTACTTTGGGCGCCGATCGGCTGGCCGGATCAAACTGTGCGCTCAGGTATTCCTTAATAAAGCATTTTGCAAGCTCCAGGCCGATCACCTGCGCTCCCAGCGTGATGATGTTGGCGTCATTACTCAATTCAGCTCGCTGGGCTTGGTATATGTTGCTTACACATGCTGCGTAGGCGCCTTTTACCTTATTAGCAGCGATGGAAACGCCTATGCCTGTACCGCAAAATAGAATACCACGATCACATATGCCGGCGGCTACATCCTCAGCCACTCTGAAAGCCACGTTTGCGTAAATCGGATCGTCGCTGCCGTAATCCTTAACTTCATAGCCAAGTTCCATTACATACTTCATGAGTTCAGTTTTGAACTCCGCCGCGTTGGGATCGCATCCTATGGCAATTCTCATTTCTACTTCATCCCTTTTGCGGCGTTCATGAATCTGCGCTGGTAGGTGGTCACCTGGTTTGTGGATGTAAACCTGGCAATGTAATTTGGCTCGGCTGTAATGACTATCTTGTCGTTCATGTTTTCGAACTCCGGCTCTGTCAGCACCTTATCAATGTCGGGGTAGTTGTACTCGCCTTCCATTGAGCATATGATCAGCTTTGTGTCCGGCATGTTGCAGTTGCGCAGTACGCGCAGATTATGACGAAAACCGTCCAGTCCGTCCTGCCCCTCTTCATCCTCAAAATGGCGATATCTGACAATATCCTCACCATACTTTTTCACTACAAGCAGATCGGTATTTGCCTGAGAAGGCGCGTAGTAGTCATTTTTCAGGAACAGTTCGCGCAGCTTTTCAAGGTGCGTTGTATCGTCTGTTGCGTAGAACGCATCGAGAAAACCTTTGATTCCGCTTGTTTGGACGAGACGATGACGGATAAAGCTGTTGATAAAATATGGCCTTGCCTGCAGGGCAAACTGCGCCTGATACGGCTCAAACATCAAGGTGAAGTTGATGCGGAAGCCGAGTTGCTGCAGCTTGAGCGCCAGAATATGACCGCGCAGCGCATCCTCTGTCCCCACATCGCGAAAAGCTTTATCCAACGTCTTGTCGCCGCTCAGCAATTGTTCCACGTTTTCCGGGGTAACTGCGCCGGTATGGGGAACCTTGATTACGACCCGGTATTTCGAGAACATCTCGCGGAATTTCTCAGCTTCCTCCAGCAGAACGTTAAAGTCACTTTCAAAAGGATTGTTGAACTCGACGCTGATATCGCAGCCCGGCCCAAGGACGCGGCCTATCTCAGCCATTACCTCATCCCGGTCCTTGAATTTGCCTCCAACATTGGCCTTTGGATTGTTGATGAACAAATCATACACAATGCCGGGATTGCAGGTTAAGTTGGCGAGAAACGGACTTATGGGAGCAACTTCATACGGATTCGCGCTATCGGCGCTGAACATTACGTTGGTTGGACGGCGCATGCCATTCTTGTCATATGCGATGTCTCTTACAAGCTCCACCTGAACCAAGCCGTCGGGGAGCATCTCCAGATCGCGGCGAAATCCCGCAGGTGTTCCCTCGGCAGTTGGGAATGTCCTCATTACATCCTTATACGTCTCGCCGGCGCCGATGTGCCGGGCATGGTCAGACAAGAATGTGAATTCGGCTTCTGAAATTGGCGTATCCAGTACACGGGACACCAATTCCTCCTCGCCTTTAGCCGCAACTATACCAAGCGAGCGCAAATTGAATTTTATCATTATTCTCACTCCTTATTTACTTCTGCTATCTTGCATATTCTGACTGTTTCATGTACAAGCTAACTTTAGTGCAGGATACCACGCTACTCCTTGAACTGTCAACAATTTGTTGTCTGAATACGAGGCTTCAAGAGCAGTTTCTGTCCGTCGGTGTGAGATGCAAAGCCTGGGTGACCTTTTTCTTAAACAAGCCATATTTTGCTTGCAAACATTCTCGAATTATGATATCGTCATACAGGTGAGAAATCATAGTAGTGTTCATGAATTGAGACAAATCATACACGCGCTGGAATAGTGGAGGTTTCAGGACATACCGGTGACGGGAACCTAGTTGGGGCAGAGTGTTCGACAGATCTTTACTATTACAGACCACATTGAATTAGGAGGAAAAAGATGTTAATTTCGAAAGATATGATGCGCAGCAGATATGAGTCAGCCAGAAAGATCATGAAAGACAACGACCTTAAAGCAATGTTCTTTTTTGGCGATCGTCATCCAGGCGACGAACTTACGGGAGACTTTCAATACTTCACCAATACTTTCATATGGTACAGGCGCCATTGCGTCCTGCTGTTCCCGGATCATGAACCTTCGTTGATTTCAGGCAGCTGGATACAGACGTCGCATGTTAAGCGGTGGTGCTGGATAGATGACTGCCGGATGGTCCGCTCAGATGAGGATGTTTTTAATTTCATTGTGAGCATATTGACAGAAAGAGGTGTCACAAGCGGGCGTGTTGGAACAAACCTGTACTTTTTATATGTTTCCGCCGAAAGGTATATCCGTGAAAAACTTCCGAATGTCGAGTTAGTTGAGATGCATCCTGAAATCATGAAGTTGAGGCTTAATCCCGACATGGAAGCAAGGGCGCTCGTCAGAAAAAGCAGTGAGATTGCCGACGGCGCATATGCGCACGCCCTTAAGCATATTAAGGCTGGCGTTACTGAAAACAAGGTGCGCGCTGAGATCGATAATTACATCTATGCAGCCGGGGGCGACGACTGCTTTACAGGCGTTGCAGCGGGCAGGTACAGCAATGTGCCAGGCAAGAACAAAGCCAGATTCGCCTGGCCGCCGACGGCAGCCCTCAACAAGATAGAACCCGGAGATACTGTAGTACTTGAGATCACTCCCAGACTTGACGGGTACTGGTCCCAAATAGTTCGTTTCGTATCGGTATCCGAACCGAATCCGGAATTGGTAGAGATCAACGACTATATTCAGAAATCAATCGAATTTGCCGTTGAGGGAGTCCAGCCAGGTAAGACAATTGGCAGTATGTGCAGGGCTGTGAGAGAAAAATTTGCAGCCTATACGAACGAATATACGATAGGCCATAACATTGGGCATCTTTGCGGGTTGGATCTGACAGATGGAAATCTGCTGGATGATTCTGAAGTAATGATGGTTCCAGGGTTAGCGCTTATAATTCATCCCAGTGTGATGAGGCTTGACGGGACCTGTGAGCTTTTCGGCGGTGATACATTTATGGTGACTGAGACCGGATGCGAAAACCTCATGAAATCAGATACCAAGATCCATGTGGTCTGAGTTGCGAAGCTAAAACAACACGAATGTATACTTAAAGGGAGTGAGTGTCATGGGACGGCTTGATGGAAAAATTGCAATAGTTACCGGCGCGACCAAAGCCAAAGGCATGGGCGAAGCGATAGCGAGAATGTTTGCGATGGAAGGCGCCAAGGTTGTTATGACCGGCAGGAATGAACCGGTGTTGATGGAGACCTGTAAATCGATCCAGGCTCTCGGAGGAGACGTTGCAGCAATAAAGGCTGACGTCCAGAGCGAAAGCGATTGGGACAGGGTTATGGAGTTTGCACATGAGAAATACGGTCGTGTGAACGTGCTGATGAATAATGCCGGAGTAACTCGTCCGGGAAATCTTGACGAATTCGACATTGAAGTCTACAGAGACGTCATGAACATTATCTATTTCGGTTCTTTGATCGGTATGACGCGTGTGATTCCGGATATGAAAGAGCTTGGCGGCGGGTCAATCATCAATTGCACAAGTCTGGCGGCAATTACGCAATTCGGAGGACCAAACCCGTATCAGGGCGCTAAAAGGGCATTGCATGGAAGCACGTTAGCGGCGGCGTACAAATACGGGAAATTCAAAATCAGAGTCAACACCATTGTTCCCGGGGTCATACTGACAAACCCTCCTTTTATGGATGATCCGGAACTACCCGGGGCGAAAATGCTTCTGTCAGGCCATGCCCTCCCTTATCTTGGAGAGCCGGACGACGCCGCTTATCTGGCAGTTTACCTCGCATCAGATGAGAGCAAGTACGTCACCGGCGCCGAAATGGTCTTTGACGGCGGATACCGTCTGACCGGATTTAAGCAAGAGATGAGCGACGCCAAATTGCGGTAACTCTTTATTAACACTCTGTTTCTTGAGAAATAAGAATCCACGACATATATGTATCTGAAGTTTATTACATGTCAGAATCACAATGTGTTTGTGGAGAGAGGGGCGTTCATGGAGCCAATTACAATAAGTATCATCACTGTTGCAATGTTTCTGGTATGCCTGACAATGGGTATGCACGTGGGGTTATCTCTCTTGTTGTCGGGTTTTGTGGGAATGGTGATGCTGAGGAACATCAACATTGCGATTTTACAGCTTGCCAATATCGGATGGGATACGGTAGCAACTTTCTCATTTGCGGTAATACCGATGTTTATGCTCATGGGAAACTTTGCGACTCACTCCGGGATCACAGCGGACTTATTTTCGGCCTGCTATAGATGGATCGGACGCTTCAGGGGCGGTCTTGGTTTCGTCGTGGTAGGCACCACCGCCATGTTCAACTGTTTCTGCGGTTCGGCGACGGCTTCAACAGCTACCATTGGCACAGTCTGTTATCCGGAGATGATCAAATATAAGTACAGACCGGCAGTTTGTGCAGGTATCATCGCTTCGAGTTCAGCATATGGACTTCTCATCCCACCAAGTATCGGGTTTATCGTCTACTGTATGATGACTGGAACATCTGTCGGTAAGATGTTCGCAGCAGGCATTGTACCATCTATCATTATCGTCGCGCTCTCTTTTGTGATCATCACGATATGGGCGAGACGCGACCCTGAGGCCATGCCGAGGGGTGAAAAATTCACGTTCAAGGAAAAGGTCAAGTCGCTCAAAGACATTGTCACTTTTATGGCGTTATTTATTTTCATGCTTTGGGGCATCCTCACCGGGTTTTTTAGCCCGAGCGAGGGCGGCTCGGTCGGTGCGTTCGGAGCTTTCTTGATTTTGGTCGCTCGCCGTAAAGCGACATTTCCTGTAATTTGGCGCTGCCTCAAGGATTCAGCCAAAACGACTACCATGATTTTTATCATCATGGTCGGCGCCACTTATTTTGGCAATATGCTCGCGTTGACTATGATGCCCCGCGCGCTTGCGCAGGCGATGGTAGCTATGGATACGTCTCCTTTTGTCGTAATTTGGATCCTTATAGCAGTGTATATCATTTTAGGAACTGCGGTCGATACGCTCCCGCTTATTTCCATCCTGACGCCGATTTTCTGGCCGATCGTGATTGCAATGAATTGGGATCCTCTCTGGTTCGGCGTTATCACGGTTTCGTGTATGCTTGTCGGACTGATTACTCCGCCGGACGGCGTGCCGGTATATATAATGAGCGGTATCTCAAAAGTACCTCTAATGACGGTATTTAAAAACTGCATGCCGTTTTTCTTCCTGCTGGTTGGCGTGTTGACACTTATCGTCTATTGTGAGCCGCTGGTAACCTGGTTTCCCGCGTTTATCGGCGCATAAAAGCGAGCATCAGATCATCCCGATAATCTTTAAATGTACGTTTCTTATAAATAACATATAAAAAATGATTTAGGAGGAACAATAATGAAAAAGGTAAGACTACTCGCAATCATCCTCGCACTGGTATTCCTTGTCGGTACGCTCGCCGGGTGCGGTTCGAACAACGCTCCGTCAGCTCCTGCAGGCGGTGGCGGAACTACCGGCGGTGGCGGAACTACCGGAGGAGGCGGAACTACCGGCGGCGGCGGAACTACCGGAGGAGGCGGAACTACCGGAGGAGGCACGGAAGAGGCTCTTTCATTGGAGAACCTGGAATGGGTCGACAAGCCGGAAATCACTCTGATCCTTGGCGGTCATGACCCCATCGAAAGCCTGCCGGCACAGTGGAGCTACGCATGGGCTGATCTGGTCAACGAGGTAAGCAAAGGACGCATCAAAATCGACGTAAATATGGGCGGAGCCCTTCAGTCGCCAACTACTTTTCTCAACTTGGT
>Ga0123353_10011811_pt1 | contig 12341 bp, 10 predicted proteins | sample TergutLab28metaG_3_FD_92763 | JGI IMG/M metagenome (GOLD analysis project Ga0123353, IMG submission 92763) | Labiotermes labralis P3 segment gut microbial communities from Petit-Saut dam, French Guiana - Lab288 P3 | ecosystem: Host-associated > Arthropoda: Insects > Digestive system > Gut ... | reverse complement strand
TGGTGCCGAAGGCGGGATTTGAACCCGCACAGGTTTCCCTACCACCCCCTCAAGATGGCGTGTCTGCCAGTTCCACCACTTCGGCACTCTAAGGGAAAATAATAATATCCGGCATGTTAGGGAAAATCAAGGAGGTGTAATTGGTCAAACGCCTTTTGCGCTGAAAATGCCGTTCAAGCCGCGCAGGAAAGCGGCTTCCAGCATCCGGCCAGCTTCTTTTGCGCAAGACTCTCTCCTGACGGCAAGCAGCGCCAACGACTCACACGAGGCGGAGATTACCGACCAGCACACCACTTAGCGATCGGGCTTTCCGTCCTTTGGGAAAGCGCCGGGGGTGATTCCTCCCGGACCAAATTTTTCGCGGATCGCGTCCACCGCGCGGTTCAGGCGCTCTTTCTTTGCCGGGTCCGGCGGAATCGGGGGCGTCCGCGCCGTGGTCGCTTCTCCCGGCCGCCCAAACAGTGGAATCTGTTCCATGCGGCTTTCCGAAACATTGTCCGCTGCCTTCGACAGCTTCGACACCGAGACTCCCAGAAGCCGCACCGGACGCGCTCCCGCTTCCGTCTCCGTCAGCAGGTCGAGAGCGCACCGGAAGATTGTCCCGCCGTCATCCGTGGCGTTGTGCAGCGTAATCGCGCGGGTCACCTGAACGAAATCCGCATATTTGACCTTCAGCGTAATCGTCTTCCCGCGAAAGCCCTCCCTCCGCAACCGTTGCGCCACACGGTTAGAAAGGGCCAACAACTCCCGCCGCATCGTCTCACGGTGTCGCAGGTCCTGACCGTAGGTTTCCTCATTGCCGATCGATTTTGTCTCCCGCTCAGTCTCAACAGGGCGATCATCGATCCCTCGGGCAAGGGCGAATAGTTGCCCCCCATGTACACCGAAAGAGGAAACGAGAGCTTCTTTCGTCATACGGCGAAGATCCTCGATCGTTCTGATTCCCATCTGTTCAAGTTCTTTCTCCGTGACTTTGCCGACCCCCCAAACCCTCGACACGGGAAGCGGATCAAGAAAGTCCTGTTCCTCTCCTGGAGAAACGACGACCAATCCGTCGGGTTTGCCCACATCCGACGCTATCTTGGCGATGAACTTGTTAGACGCCGCTCCGGCGGACACGATCAGCCCGGTTTCCCGCCGGACCGCCTCCTTGATCTTCCGGGCCGTCTCCTCCGCTGAGCCAAACAGCCGTTCACATCCGGAGATGTCCAAAAACGCCTCGTCGATTGAAAGCGGCTCTACCAGCGGGGTGAACCGGCCATAGACCGCAAATACCCGACCAGACATCTCCGCATACCGGGACATCCGCACGGGAAGATAGATACCGTCCGGACACAAGCGTTTGGCCCGCGCAATCGCCATGGCTGAACGCACACCAAACTTGCGGGCCTCGTACGAAGCGGCTGCGACCACGCCACGATTCTCCGTTCCACCCACGATCACGGGTTTACCCTTAAGCTCCGGGTGGTCCAACACCTCCACAGCGGCGTAGAAAGCATCCAGATCCAGATGAAGAATAGAGCGCGGCACAAAAACCTTATTCCGGCTTATATGAGCTGCGGACAAGCGGGCCTGACCGGATCTGCTCAAAACCGATCTCACGCGCTATGGCTGCATACGCCTCAAACCGCTCCGGCGGCAGATATTCGACAAGAGGAAAGTTTCCCTTGGAGGGAGGAAGATATTGCCCTACCGTAAGCAACCGACAGCCGGCATCGTACAGATCGCCAAACACCGCGACCACCTCTTCCTGCGTCTCTCCCAGGCCAACCATTATTCCGGATTTGAGCGGAAGGCCCGGACACATCGACGCGGCCCGTCGGATAAGCTCAAGCGAGCGGGCGTATACCGCGCCGCCGCGAACGGTCGGGTAGAGGCGCGAAACGGTCTCCATGTTGTGGGCCAAAATATCCGGAGCGGCATCGACCACGACGCGAAGCGCCTCGATACTGCCGTCAAAATCCGGCACCAACAGCTCGATCGTCGCGGAAGGAGAACTTTTCCTTAGCGCCTGAACAGACGCCGCAAAGTGAGCCGCCCCGCCGTCTGGAAGATCGTCCCTGGTAACCGAGGTAAGAACGATATGACGCCAACCAAGCTCAGTCGCGGCCTTTGCCACCCGCTCCGGCTCATCAAAGTCCGGCGGTGTGGGCGCGCCAGTTGGAATGCCGCAGAAGGCACACCCACGAGTGCAAAACTTTCCAAGCAGGATAACGGTGGCGGTCCCGGCCTTCCAGCATTCTCCAACATTGGGGCATCTCGCGTCGCGGCAGACTGTGCGCAACCCATGCCGCCGCAAAACACCGGACACCTCCGCCGCCTTTTCTCCGGAGGGCACCCGGATTTTCAACCATTCCGGCCTCCGCGCGAACACGGTCACGAAACCCATGAAAGGCGCCGAGCCACGGCATCTGAGACCCTGGCACACACCACTTCCATCGGAGGAGCGCTCCCCTTAAGATCGGCGATCGAAGTAACCTCCCGCCCTTTAAGCCCACACATGTGGATATTCTGAAAACGAGACAGGTCGGTTGTAACGTTCAGCGCAAATCCGTGATATGTGATTCTGCGGCGAACGCCGATCCCGATGGAGGCGATCTTATTATCGCCGACCCAGACCCCCGTCAAGCCGGGAACGGCGCGACTCTCTATGTCAAACCACGCAAGCGCGTCGATCAACGCGGCCTCAATAGATTGGACAAACCGGTGCACCTCGGGTCTTTTCATTTGGAAGATCAGGTATCCCATGAGCTGCCCCGGCCCGTGATAGGTGATGTCGCCGCCTCTGCCTGTCCGCTCCAAAAAAATCCCCTCCGACGCGAGCGACTCTTTAGGCACAAGCAGGTTCGTCTCGTCTCCGGATCGGCCAAGCGTGTAAACATGCGGGTGCGTCAAAAGAAGGAGCGTGTTGGGGACTTTTCCTTCCTCCCGCTGCTCCATGTAATTGAATTGCAGGTCGAGCGCCTCGCGGTATTCGACCTCTCCAAGCCATACGGTATCCACGGCGCTTCTTCGGCTTTGCCCGAAACCTCCCTTTAAAGGATTTAGCTAATTCAGTACAGAAAGCGCGGGCGTCAGATGTCGATCGCCTCGCCGCCGATCATAAGGGCCGCCTCCCGAATCGCTTCTGAAAGCGTTGGATGCGCATGCACCGTGCGCCCCACTTCCCTCCAGGTTGCCTTGAGCGACCGCCCAAGCGACATCTCGCCGATGATTTCCGGCGCGCCGCATCCAAGGATATGGCACCCGATCAGTTCGCCGCGCTCCTCTTCCGCGATCATTTTGACAAAGCCGTCCGTGCGCCCCGTTGCGACTGCTTTACCAAGAGCGGTGAATGGGAACCGGGAGACCGACACTTTGATTCCACGCCTTTTGGCTTCTTCCTCCGTTATCCCGATAGAGGCTACTTCGGGGCGGCAGTATACGCATGAAGCAATTAAATCAGGAGCCGGACGCCGAGAATCTTTACCAGCCATCGCCTCCACCGCGACAATCCCTTCCGCGGACGCCTTGTGCGCAAGCATCATCCCGCCGGTCACGTCACCGATAGCCCAGATGGTCGGGCAGGCAGTGCGCATCCAATCATCAACCTGAATGATTCCTTTCTCTACTTTGACGCCGCACTCTTCAAGCCCAAGCCCTTCGCACATTGTCTTGCGACCCACAGCCACCAGAAGCTTATCCGCCTGGAGGATCTCCTCTTTTCCATCCACGGACACCGTGAGTTCCTTCTTTTCCTTGTCGTACCCTTTCGCAGGCGCTGAAACGAGAATTCGTATCCCTTGTCTCCTAAGCGCCTTTTCAAGCGCATCCGCCACTTCACGGTCGGTCGCGGGAAGAATCTGGTCCTTCATTTCCACCAGCGTAACTTCGGCCCCAAACATGCGGTATATGTAGGCAAACTCCACTCCCACCGCGCCGGCGCCAAGCACCGTGACCGATTTTGGCAACGTTTCTTCTTTTAACGCCTCATCGCTGGTGATGACATCCCGGCCGTCCGGCTCGATCCCTGGCAGGCCGCGGACCGCGGTCCCGGTAGCAATTAGAATGTTCTTCGCCTCTAAATCTTCCTCTCCAGCCCGCACCGTGGTCAAAGAAGTAACCACCGCGTTTGCCGAAAACAGCTCGATCCCGTTTTTCTTGAACAGGTAGGCAATACCGCGGGACATACGATCAGACACTTTGCGGCTGCGCCGAATCACTTCTCCGTAGTCCGCTTCCACTCCCTGAACACGCAACCCCAAGGCGGCGGCGTTCTTTATATCCCCCAAAAGCCCGGCAGAGGCCAAGATCGCCTTCGAAGGAATGCACCCCCGGTTGACGCAAACACCACCCAGCTTGTCGCGCTCGGCTACAGCAACACGCATTCCAAGCTGAGACGCTCGTATAGCGGCGGCGTACCCGCCTGGGCCGCCTCCTATCACCACGAGGTCGAACCGTTTCATGTCCGCCCACCTTTAACAACAATATGACAGCAACACCGATATTATGATGCCAACGCATTCCGACCGGTGCTATCTTTATCACCTGTAAATAGCCCGCGGCAAAAATCGCAGGTTCCCGTGCGGAGATTTCATGAAAAACCCGCTCCCGTTTCCGCCGTCCAGGGCGGTCTTCCTCGCGGATGCCCATCTGAACCAGGATGATATCCACAGCCGGACTTTCGTGAAAATGGCTTCGGCCGCCGCAGCCGAGGATGTCTCCATGTTTCTTCTCGGCGACATGTTCGACCTGTGGTTTGGAGTCGCCGGGTTTACCTTCGACTTCCAGAAGCCGATCATAGCGCGCCTCAAGGAGTTGCGAAACCACGGGCTTCGAATCGTATACGTGGAGGGAAATCGTGATTTCCACCTGGGGCAGGAACACGAAGGAACGGCCCTGGATCTTGTCTGCGGCGACACCCTGCGATTCACGATTGGCGGCATGCAGGTACACCTGTCCCATGGAGACACGGTGAACAAGGCCGATCTCTGGTACCGTTTCTGGAAAACGATCTCAAAGAGCCGCTTTGTCAACTGGGTAGTCTCTTTCTTGCCGGACTGGTTCTTTCTTTCTACGGCAAAGCGACTCGAACAAAAACTGAAGCGGTACAATCGACGCCACAAGGAATCTTTCCCGGAAAAGGATTGCCTGCGTTACGCGGCTGACCGGTTCGCGGAAGGGATCGACATCATCGTGCTGGGACACTTTCACCAGGAAAGACTGATGCCGCAGAACTGGGATGCGGATAACAATCGCGGTTCGGAAACGGGGATGGGCGAGAGCGAAAGGAAAAAGCTTGTGGTCGTGTTGCCATCGTGGAAAGAAGCATATCGCTATTTCTATATCGCCGCCGACGGCTCAATGGGGTTTCGCTCATTTACTCCAGAAGAGCCGCTCATTCCGTAAGCGAACTCTTTTAATTTCGTTTATCGCCCCTGTTTCGCCGCGCGCAGCGCATTCAATCCTTCACGCGCCGCCGTGAAACCAGGCCACCGCAGCAACGCCTCCTGGTAAACCCTCTCCGCCCTCTCATATTGCTTTCCTTCCACATAACATCTGCCAAGGAGCAGATAAACGCTCAGGTCAAAGGGATTGCGATCTATCGCCATATGATACTCTTGCGCCGCGCGATCCCATTTCCCTTGAGCTGCCAGAAAGCCTCCCATCTTCAGGTATCCAAGCGGATGATTCGGCGCAATCTTTTTGATTTCCGTATAGGCGGCTTCGACCTTGCGGGGATTGTTCCACACCACATACAGATCCCCAAGTTCCGCCCTCAACTCAAGGATGTACGGACGATCCTCTATCGCCTTGAGCAGGTACGCTTCGGCCGTCTCGAACTCTTCGCGCAATACGTGATACCGGACAAGCGCCCCGTATACCTCGACAGATTGCGGGTCTATCCTGAACGCAGCGTACAGCGCGTCAAGCGCGGGGAGTTCCTTTCCCTCGACAAGAAGGGACTGCGCAAGCAAAAGGTAAGCCCTGGTATCCCGTGGCCTATCCTTCACCACCGACTGAAACTCCGATGCCGCTCCCGCGCCATCACCTTTTGAAAGCAGAATGTTCCCCCGGATCCTGCGGGCGTCAATATCGCGCGGTTCTTTCCGTATAACCTCCTCCACGCGGACGGAGGCTTTGTCCAATTCCCCTCTGACCAGATGGATACCAGCCAGCTCTATCCGAATACGGACGACATCCTGGTTCCATTCTTCCTTTGCCAGGCGGAGGGCTTCTTCCAGAATGTTGACGGCCCGCTCCGCTCCGGCCGCTCCGGCCACACCCCGATACAGCTCGGCAAGGGCCAGCCTGAGCCTCAGCGCTTTTCCTTCCTTTTTGATCCCCTCCTTCAAAACGGACTCCGCGTTTTCGTACGCGCCGCGCGAAACGAGGAATCCCGCCACCTTCAGCCAGGCTTCCTGATCCTCCCGAAGCGATGACAAAAGTTCTTCGAGGATGCCGCGCGCCGTATCCACCAGCCCGGCGTCCCAGCAAAGAACCGCCAATTCGATCTTGTGATCGTGGTTATCCGGCTCGATGGCGATCATCCGCCGCACCTGCGCCACCGCCTCATCCATCTTCCACTCGCTTCGGAAGACATCCAGCAGCATGCGGCGCAACCGTATGGAATTGTCGTCTGCGGCGATCCCGCGTAACAGTACCTCTTCGGCTCCTTTTACATTGCCGTCCCCAAGATGCGCCTTCGCCAAAAGAAGAAACGGCTCCGGCCCCCGGACACCGCTTAAAATCATTTCTTCCAAAAACGCCATCCCTTTATAAGCTTCTTCCCCGGAGAGATAGATCCTCGCCTTCAATAGCAACCCTTCAATATTTCCGGGGTCCATGGCAAGAACCCGTTCGATGTTTTCCATCGCCCGCTCAGGATGTCCGCCGATCAGGAGCAGTTCTCCAAGCTGTATCTGCGTTTTCAAATGCGTCGGATCAGCAGCCGCAATCCGGCTCAAAAAGATGTAAGCCCCTTCCAGGTCGCCCTGCATCCACCGGGTCATGCCCAGCATGTAGCGCGCATCCACAAATTTAGGATCGACCTGGAGGGCGTTTTCGAACTCAGCGACAGCCTTTTCGTATTCCGAATTTGCGTACAGCGCATGCCCTTTGTTGTAGAACTTCATCTTTTTTTCTTCAGGAGAACCACAGGAGGTAAAAGCAAACAGGGCAAGGAAAACCAGGAGAGCAAACACCGGACGAAAATATTCGTCGCCGATCTTTTTGGGAGGCCGGTTGTTCAAGTTCCTCACGATAGAGGCGTTAGAGCGGTTTCACTTTAAAATTAGTAGACTTTACGATTCTATGGTTTTCAATACCCGCCATGACATCAGGCCGTACATCACCGCCGCAACGGCTTCCATCAAGCCGAAAACAGCGCCTATCCAGCCTGGACCCAGCCCTATGGGGAGGACAGACCAAAGAAGCATGCCAGGGAGTCCGATGTTGGCAAGCCAAAATTGGGCGACAGCCAGAAAGGTAGAAGGACCAGGCGGCGACATTTTGTCCACCCGGCTCGATATCCAAAGGCTGCCGATCCCGTAGACCGCAAAAAGCAACACTCCAACCAGCAACATATGGCCGTGGAAGAACTGATAATTGTTGTTTCCAAATCGCATCATCACCGTGCCGACAACCACGCCCAATGACAGATAAACAACCGCCGCGCGGAAATACCGCCGGGCTATCCGACGAAAAACATCGGCGCTACCCTTTTCAGCAACCATCGGATTCCTCCACAACACACCCGGCCACGACACGACCAGGCGGTGATTTAGCGGTTAGCATGCGTATCATCAACGGGCTCCTGCCACGGCCACGTCGCAGTTATGGGGCGCCAATCGCGAAGGTCGACGGAGGCAATGACAAGTCGGCCTGGATTGTCACCTTCCCTTCACTCATCCGCTCTATACGGGTAATCTCGTCCCGCTTCTGGTTGATCAGCGTATCAAGCAAATCAGTCGATACGCGCACGAGAATGTCTTTGGGGCCTTCCTTTTTGTCACGCGTCAGCTCATCGTGCAAACGCCGGAACATCCTGACAACCGAAGAATCGCGCGTCGGCGACACGCCCAAGCCTGCGCACGCCTCGCATCCTTTCAAAAGAGTGTCATAGAAGGAGACCCCCATCCGCTGGCGGCTGATAGCGACCAGCCCGAACTTGCCAAGCAAAGTGACATCGCTCTTTGCCTTATCCTTCTTCAGCCCTTCCTTCAGGATACGGTCGATTTCCTTGTTATGGGACTTGCTCTCCATGTCGATGAAATCGACCACGATGAGGCCGCCGATGTCTCTGAGCCGCATCTGCCGGGCCACTTCCGCTGCCGCCTCCCGGTTCGTCCGGAATGCGGTGTCCTCAATATCGCGATCTTTGGAGGAGCGGCCGGAGTTGACATCGATGGTCCATATAGCCTCGGTCCGATCGATCACGATGTGGCCGCCGGAAGGAAGCGGAACCTTGCGGGCTATCATCCGCTCCACTTGCTCTTCAAGATTGAAGCGCGCAAAAAGCGGACGCTTCTGACGATAGAGCTTCAGCTTGTTCTTCTGCTTCGGAAAGTAGACTTCGAAGAAGGATTCAGCCTTACGGAAAGCGGCATCGGAGTTCATCATGACCTCCGCGACATCCGCGGAATAATTGTCCCGCAACGCGCGGATGACGATGTCCTGTTCTTCATACAAAAGCGTTGGCGCGCTGTTTGCCTGAGCTCCGGCCACCGTGCGGTCCCACAGCTTCAGCAGATTCTGCAAGTCGGCCTTGAGGTCTTTCAGCGGCCGCGCCGCGCCCACGGTGCGCACGATAAAGCCAAGATGCTCCGGGTAATTGAGCTTCTCCATCTGTTTGCGGATCCGCTCCCGTTCCTTTTCTCCCGTAATTTTTTTGGATATGCCATACCGCTTCATCCCCAACATCATGACCATGTAACGGCCCGCGATGCTTATATAAGACGTAAGGGCGGCTCCTTTGATAGTGGATTCTTCCTTTGTCACCTGAACGAGAAGCTCCATACCTGTCCGCAGAGGCGGACGCTTGTCTCCCTCGTTCCATGACCCCAAGTTATCCATAAGCGCGCCGGCGCAATACTCATTCATCGGCAGGAAACCATGGCGGCCTCCGCCAAACTCGACAAACGCCGCCTCGATCGCCGGAGCGATGTTGACTACCTTTCCTTTGTAAATATTGCCCTTGAACGCCTTTTTGCGCTGATTCTCGACCTCGTAATAGTCGAGTATCCCTTCCGCGACAATCGCCACCCGGTTCTCCTCCGGGTGCATGCCGTCGATCAACATCACCTTCCGGGGGCCGTTGCCCTCATCTTCAGCCGTTTCCTCTTCTTCTGTCTCGTCCAAAAAGAATTCTTCCTGCCCATCTACCTCTACGTCGGCAAAATCCGCCTCGTGAAACTCGCCCTCCAAATCTTCCGCCAGTTCATCTTCGGTTTCGTGGGCATGGGCAGCTGCTTCTTGCGCCTCATTCTCCGTCTGTCGGCATCCTTTTCCTTTCCGACGACGGCGGCGGCGACGGCGTTTTTTGCATGCCTCGCCTTGCTTTTGTTCCGTCGCTTCAGAAGACATCGAAAGGTCGGTCGCGATTTCTTCATCGGGCAAAACCGACGACGCGGCGACCGGCGGCTCTATCGACTCTTCGGTTGGCGATTCATCTCTAACGAACGGCGGTGCCGCTTCCGAAGGCAAATGTAATGTTTTGCCCTCATGCCCGGAAGTACCGGCTTCATCTGATTGAATTTCGCGCGGAAGAGCTGGTGTATCAAATAGCGAAGCCGTCTCTGGCTCCACATCCGGCCCGACGGATTCATCCTCCAGCGCCGCGGGCGCCGCTTCGGCCGCCGTCGGCTTTCTGCGCCTGCGGCTTCGGCGTCTCCCTTTCTTTAAAGGGACACCCTCTTCCGGTGACGATTCAGACTCGGCCGCCAAGGTAGGCTGTTCGTAGTCCTGCTGCGGCGACTTTCCTTCCGGATTTTCCGCTGCGGCATCGTCAACCGGCTCTTTCTCTGCTACCTCCGCTACAGCCGATACAGTTTCTTCAGTCGGCGCTGCTTTCTTTTTCCTTCCGCGCCTCCAGAACCTGCGCTTGCCTTCCCCTTTTCCTTCTCCATCCGTCATCCATTTTCTCCCTGCCGTACCTTCGCCATAGGCGGGAAGGCGTGGAGCACTTTCGGCAGGTCGCATATGTCTTCGATAACGGCGTGCGGCCTAAACGATGGCGGAGGCATCTTCAATGCAAGCGCCCCCTGTGGCTCCGCGCTTTCACCCACCTGCACGGTAAAAATCCCCATTTCGCGCGCCGGCAGCAGATTTCTGCGGCTGTCATCGCAAAACAAGGAGTCCTCCGCGACGGATCCCATTGCCCGTAACAGTTTTTTGTACGGGTAGGGTGAAGGCTTGGCGATATATTCCATGAATTCGATACCGAAAATCTCTTCCATCCTATCGGCAACGCCCAACGCCATAAGAACCCGGTGGGCGTAATCCCGAGAACCGTTTGTAAACACGACACATTTCCCTGGCAGTTCCGCAAGCATTGCACCCAGTTCAGGACGCGGCGGCACAAGCTCGGAAGCCGGAACGTCGTGGATGTACCCCAGGTAATCATCCGGCTGCACTCCGTGATGCCGCGCCAACCCCTGCAGCGTCGATCCGTAATCAGCAAGATAGTCCATCCGCACACGCCTGGCAGACTCGGCGTCTACGCCAAGCCGCTGCATGACGTACATTTCGATCCGGTCGTCCACCATATTCCAGATGGTAAGCTCGCGCGGGTAGAGCGTGTTATCGAGGTCGAAAATAAATAGAGGAGAAGCCATCAGAGGGTCAGTCGCCTCCTACCGCGATTTGGGTTATCAAAAGAGACGGCGCGCCAATGTCGCCAAACCAGCGAAAATCATTTCCCACGTACTCCACTTTTTTGAGGAGATCGAGAATATTACCGGAAACCGCAAAACCTTGAAGCGGCTCCGTAAGTCTCCCTCCCTCTATACGAATCCCCGAAGCGCCGACAGAGAAATCGCCCGAAACGGGGTCGGCGGTATGTATCCCCATAAACTCCGTCAAAAGAATGCCGTTGCCCACGGCCGCAAGCATGTTGTCCGGAGAAAGCAAACCGGAAGGAAAGCACAGGTTGGAAGCGCCAACCGCAGGGGGTGTTTTCCCGCCCGGCCGCCTGCACGACCCCGTGCTTCCCACGCCGATCTTGCGCCCCCAGAAAGAATCCGAAAGATATCCGCGCAGGACGCCGCCAGAGATCAGCTCCCGCTTCCGGCAGGCAACCCCTTCCCCGTCGAACGGTTCCGCGCCGGAGCCTGCCAAATCATGCGGATCATCATTTACAAAAACCACGTCTGACGCCACCCGCTCTCCAAGCTTGTTCGCCAGCATGGATTTTCCTTTTGCCACCTGCGGCGCCAGAAACGATGGCGCCAACACCTCGATCAGTTCCGCCGCCGCGCCGTTCTCAAGCGCCACCCGGTACTCTCCGCTCTTCGGAAGAACCGCTCCAAACATCCGAAGCGCGCGGTCCGCTCCCTCTCCGGCAATCGCTCCGGCGTCCAGCCCACGCAATGACCGGGCAAAACCAAACCCGTATCCGGTTTGCCCTTCCGCGCCCTCTTCGGCCACGGCCTCCACAAACGCAAAATAACGCGATTCAAGCCTGCGCAATGAGACCCCGCGACTATTCATCAACGACACGTCAGAAACAGTTTCCTGGAGAGAGGCAGTCCGCACCCGCTTCATACGCGGGTCGCGCGCAACTGCCACCGCTTCGAGAGACTGCGTAAAATCACTTTTCTCTTCTTCGGAAACGGATTCCGCGGCCGGATCGTATAACGAAATATCTGAAGGCGGAGCATCAACATCGGGCAGGCCGTACGCATCATCAGGATCGGAGGACTCGGCGCAAAACGTCGCTTCTTTCGCCATTCGCGCCAGGTCAGCGTCGTCTCCCACGAATCCGTAGGAAAAACCCATCCGGCTTGCGCGAAACACGCGCAGCCCCAGCACAAGAGTGTCCGAAAAAGAAATGGCGTCGAGACGGTTCTCACGCGCCTCGTACTTACGCGCGCGCGAACGCGCCGTGTACAGTTCTACCTCGCCTCCTCCCTGTCGCGCCACTTCGCGAAGGGCAACCTCAAATCGCCTATCCGACACGCGTACTCCCTGAAAAATCGGCCAGCAGCGCCACTTCGTCACAATCGGGAAACTTGGCGCACTTGAGGCAATCCGTCCAGATCTTTTTCGGCAGCTCCGACTTGTCGATCTCCCGGAACCCCAGCCGCTTGAAGAAATTCGGGCGATACGTCAGCGCGAAGACACGGCTGATTCCAAGAACGATG